>QFCS01000680.1_pt1 | contig 246535 bp, 184 predicted proteins | sample 3576561 | NCBI WGS metagenome assembly QFCS01
AGTACAACAACAACCAGTCGCCGTCGTACGAGTCGGACTTCTTCGCCACCGTGATGAGCTGGCTGGCCGAGAACAACGTGCCGAACGCCAGCGCCGTGCTCAACAGCGTGGGCCGCATGCAGATCGACCGCTTCCTGGCCAGCACCCAGTCGGCCGGTTTCTGCACCAGCCGCGCCGCGGGCTACTGGCTGCAAACCATGAGCGGCGGCAGCTACATCAACAACTGGGCCGACTTCTACCGCGCCAACTACGGTTCGGCCGCCTGCGAAGGCTCTGCCGCGGCCGGCGATCCCGCCTATCCCGACTGGGCCGGCGGCTACGCGGCCGTGGCGCGCGGCATGCTCGCCGCCGCCAGCAACGCCGGAGCCAACAACGCCGCCACCGCCTATGCGCGCTGGAGGGCGTTCACGCCCCAGCTGGAGTCGGGTGCGCGCGGCTTCAGCAGCGACCCGTCCTACGCCATCGTGCCGCGCTGAGCGGCCGGCGGTTCAAACCGCCGCGCGCTCGCTCGGGGCGGTCGCCGGTGTGGCGGCCACATCGCGCCACAGGTCCAGCAGCGTGGAAAACTGGCCACCAAGCCGGTCGCGAAAGTGCGCGCAGACGCGGTCGATGCGGCGCAGGAACTCCTGCAGGTCGTGCTCGTTGCGCACATAAGGCGTGTTGCCCGGTGCCAGCGAGGGTGAATGGTAGGTCAGGCTGAACACCCGCACGCCCTGCGCGTACAGCGCCTCCATCAATCGGATCTGTGTGTCCGCGTCGAACCCCTCGGGGCTCAGGCGGGCGCGCCACAGCACGTCCAGGCGGCTCAGCACCGACTGCACGCGCAGCTGCTGCAGCATGGGGTTGTCCCAGAGCGCGGCGAAGCGCTGGCCGGCCCACCAGGCGCGCCCGCCGTAGCCCACGGTCAGCGGCACCTCCAGCAGATCGCGCGACTCGTCGGCGAAGAAGGGGTGCATGGACGTGCCCAGGAAGTTGGGCCCGTGCACGCGCTCGAAGCTGGTGGCCGGCACGAAGCTGCAATCGATGCGGTAGCCCAGGCGCCGGATCACGCCCATGGTGGCCGCGCCGACGCCATAGCGTCCGGCCTTGAAGATGAGCGGCCGCTGCCCGAAGGCCTGGGCCACGGCCTCCGTGCTGGCCTCCAGCTTGGCGGCTTCCAGCTCGGGCGGCAGGTTGCCGTGGAAGGAGTTGTAGGCGTTGACCTCGTCGTCGTACGGCGGCGTCACCCAGGGATGGCAGTGCGTGCCGAAGTGGGCGCGGCCCGCGTCGACCAGCCGCCGCAGGTAGCTCGCCGCCGGCGCCGAGCGGGCCACCGCATAGTCCAGCACGTAGGTCGGCACGATGCCGTACTTGTCGAACACCGCGTGGGCATGGTCCTGCGCGGGGATCGACTCCGTCGCCACGGCGTCGCGGTTGAAGGGCTGGGTCCAGTCGAACTCTTCCTCGGTGTCCACCACCACGAGCAACAGGGGCCGATCGGACGAACGCCGCGCCGGCACCGGACGCAGTTCCGGGTGATCGATCGGGCGGTAGCCGGCGACCATCGGGCGGGCGGTGGAACGCGCCGGGCTCACACGCGGCGCGTGCCGTGCACGGTGACCGTGCGGTAGTAGGCGCCGAGCGAGGGCATGGACGAGGCGATGGCGGCGTCGACGCGGTCGGCCGCGTTCACCATCCAGTTGCTGGGCTGCGCGCGCACCGCCTTGGACAGCACCGCGGCGGGAAAGGCGAACAGGTCGGTGTACAGGTGCTTGGGCGCGAAGTAGCGGTCCAGGATGTCGAGTTCCTCGCGCGCCAGCGGCTTCTCGTCGGGCGTGCGCGCCTTGGGCGTGAGGGCGCGCACCAGGCGCGCCACCGGGTTGAGCAGCAAAGGTTCGACGAACAGGATCTCGCCGCCCGGCTTGGTCACGCGCGCGATCTCCTTGACCGCGCGCTCGAATTCCAGGTGGTGCAGGATGGCCGTGCCGAACACCAGATCAAAGGTGGCGTCGGGGAATTGCAGCTCGTGCGCGTCCATCAGCTTGAACTCCACCGGCAGGCCCTTGGCCTGGGCCACCTGGCGGCCTTTGTCGAGTTCACGGTCGGAGATGTTGATGCACGTGAGCTGCGTGGGCTTGAGGTTCCACTTGAGGTAGTGGGCCTCCCAGGCCTGGCTGCCGACTTCCAGCACGCGGGTGTCGGTGTGGCGCGTGTGCACGGCGCGGATCAGCTCGTCGCGGCGGCGCCGCGCGGGGCCCATCTGGGTATAGGCCATGACCGCCTCCAGGCGGTCGCGCTCCAGCTCGTCGTTGTCGTAGATCTCGGCCTCGCGGCTGACGCGTTGGGCATCGTGTGAAGTCGGGCTCGTCATGCGAAGGCCTCCAGTTGATTTGCGCGAATGGGCGCCCAAGGGCCGCCACCATCCGTCGAAGCTAGCACAGGGATGCACATTTACATACCTTCGATGCACATCCGAACGTGCGATATCTCCACGAAATGGCGATGCATGAGATGTCAATCATCAACACAATCGCCTTACTGGTACTCGCATTCCGCCGCCAGCAGGCCTCAGCGCACCGCTTGGCGCCTGATTCCCCATACCGCCACCGGTACCGTCAAAAAGTTCACAACCGCGCGGCCACGGCGATTGGCCTTCGGGAACGCCGTTGTTACAGTCGGTTTCGAGTGGCGTTATTTTGTATTAGATTCTCCGGCTCTGGTTCTACGAGGTGAGGATGGACAAGACAGCTCAAACGGAACCATCGGCACGGCGCGTGTCCCGTTTGGGTGAATGGCTCGTCCAAGCGGCGCGGGCCTGGCCCGAGCGGCCCGCCCTGGAAACCGCCGACGGTCAGACGCTGACGTACCGCGAACTGCTCGCGCGCGTCGAAGACGGCGCGCGCCGCTGGCGGGAGGCGGGCGTGCGCGGTGGCGAGCGCATCGCCATCGCCGCCACGCGCTCGCCCGAGTCCATCGTCCACATCCTCACCGCCGCCCACCTGGACGTGGGCTACGTGCCGCTCGATCTGGCGTACCCCGCCGAACGCCTGGCCGCCATGCTCGATGACGCGCGCCCGCGCGCCGTGGTGGGCGAGGCATCGGCACTGGCCCTGCTGCGCGAACGCGTGGGCGAGCTGCCCACGCTGGAGCGGCCAGCCCCCGCCACGTCGGACCTGCACGCCGCCGGACCCCGCCTGGCCTACGTGCTCTTCACCTCCGGCTCCACCGGCCGGCCCAAGGGCGTGGCCATGGGCGAGGGTCCGCTGCGCCACCTCATTCACTGGCACGTGGCGCACCCGCGCCTGGGCCAGGCCGCGCGCACCCTTCAGTTCGCGCCGCTGTCCTTCGACGTGCACTTCCAGGAAATCTTCTCCACCGTGGCCACGGGCGGCACCCTGGTGCTGGTGCCCGACGCCCAGCGCCGCGACCCGGCCTTGCTGCACCGCGCGCTGATCGACCTGCGCGTCGAGCGCCTCTTCGTGCCTTACGTGGCGCTGCAGATGATCGCCGACGCCTCGCGCGACGAGGCGCCGCGCCACCTGCGCGAAGTGGTCAGCGCCGGCGAGCAATTGCAGGTGAGCCCGGCCATCCGCGCCCTGTTCCAGCGCCTGCCCGGCGCCGAGTTGCACAACCACTACGGCCCCACCGAAAGCCACGTCGTCACCGCGCACGACCTCACCGGCGACCCGGCGCAGTGGCCCGAGATCCCCCCCATCGGCAAGGCCCTGCCGCACGTGCAGGTGGCCCTGCGCGAGGCGCACGACGACGGCGAAGGTTTCACCGTGGGCGAGCTGTTGCTGGGCGGGGAAACCCTGGCCAACGGCTACCTGGGCCGCGCCGATCTGAGCGCCGAACGCTTCCGCACCGACGTCGGCCCCGAGCCCGGCCCCGGTAGCCAGACCTGGTACCTCACCGGCGACCTGGTGCGCCGCGACGAACACGGCGTGCTCACCTACCTGGGCCGCGCGGACCAGCAGGTCAAGGTCGATGGCTTTCGCATCGAGCCCGGCGAAATCGAACTCGCCCTGATGGCGCACGAGAGCGTGAAGGAAGCCGTGGTGACGGCGCCCGAGCTGCCCGGCGCGGGCCGCCAGCTGGTGGCGCACGTCGTGCTGAACCCCGGCGTGGCCGCAGCAGCGGCCAGCCTGTCGCCCCTGTGGCGCCAGCACCTGCGCGCGCGCATGCCCGAGTACATGGTGCCGGTGCGCTACGTGGTGCTCGACCGCCTGCCCGTCACGCCCAGCGGCAAGATCGACCGCCGCAGCCTGCCCCTGCCCGCGATGGACGCGAGCCCGCTGGACGCCAGCGACCCGCTGGCCCTGGCGCGCCGACTGTGGTGCGAGCTGCTGGGGGTCGAACGCATCGCGGACGAGCAGAACATCTTCGACATCGGCGCCAAGTCGCTGCTGGTGATGCGCTTCGTCTCGCGTGTGCGCGAGGCGGGCATCACCACCCTTGGCGTGGCCGATGTGTACGACCGCCCCACCCTGGCCGGCATGGCCGCCGCCATGGCGGGCACGGCCAGCGCGCCGCGCCGCCCGCGCCGCGCGGCCCCGGCCAACGCCGCAGGTGGCATCGCCATCGTGGGCATGGCCGTGCGCGTGCCGGGCTCGCCCGACCTCGAATCCTTCTGGCAGAACCTGCTGGACGGGCGCGAGGGCATCCGCCATTTCCGCCCGGACGAACTCGACCCCGCCGTGCCGGAAGAACAGCGCGCGCGCCCGAACTTCGTGCCCGCGCACGGCGCGCTGGAACACGCCGACCGCTTCGACGCCGCGCATTTCGGTGTCTCCGCCCGCGAGGCCGTGCTGCTGGACCCGCAGCAGCGCCTGATGCTGGAACTCAGCATCAGCGCGCTGGAGCACGCCGGCATCGACCACACGCGCACCAGCGAACGTGTGGGCGTGTACGCCGGCACCGGCAACAACGCCTATGCGCTCGCGCTGCGCCAGGAGAACCCCGAGCTCATCCGCCAGGTGGGCGAGTTCGCCACCATGCTGGCGAGTGAAAAGGACTACGTCGCCACGCGCATCGCCAACCGCCTCAACCTCAAGGGCCCGGCGCTCAGCATCCACACCGCCTGCTCCACCAGCCTGGTGGCCGTGGCGCAGGCCTGGCACGCGCTGGCCAGCGGGCAGTGCGACATCGCGCTGGCCGGCGGCGCCAACGTGCACGTGCCGCAGGCCACGGGCTACCTGCACGTTGAGGGCGGCATGGAGTCGGCCGACGGCCACTGCCGCCCCTTCGATGCCCAGGCCAGCGGCACCGTGTTCGCCAGCGGTGGCGGCATGGTGGTGCTCAAGCGCCTGGACGACGCCGTCGCGGCCGGCGACACCATCTACGCGGTGGTGCGCGGCGTGGGCCTCAACAACGACGGCGGCGACAAGGCCAGCTTCACCGCGCCCAGCGTCGCGGGCCAGATGGAAGCCATTCGCATGGCGCTGGAGCACGCCGGCGTCGACCCGCGCAGCATCGGCTACGTGGAAGCGCACGGCACCGCCACGGCGCTGGGCGATCCGATCGAGATCAGCGCGCTGAGCAAGGCCTGGGCCGAAGACACCGCGGACACGCAGTTCTGCGCCATCGGCTCGGTCAAGAGCAACATCGGCCACCTGGCGGCGGGCGCCGGCGTGGTGGGCCTGGCCAAGGCCGCGCTGGCGCTGCAGCGCGGCGTCATCCCGGCCACGCTGCACTACACCCAGCCCAACCCGCAGATCGATTTCGGGCGCACACCCTTCCAGGTGGTGGCGCGCAACACGCCCTGGACCGAAGGCCATGGCGACGCCCCGCGCCGCGCCGCCGTCAGTTCTTTCGGCGTGGGCGGCACCAACGCCCACGTGGTCATCGAGGCCGCGCCTGCTGCACCTGCTGCGCCGTCTTCCACCGGCGAGCAGGCCGAAGGCCAGCGCTGGGTGCTGCCGCTGTCCGCCCGCACGGCCGACGAGGCCCTGGCGCGCGCCCACGCCCTGGCCGACCACCTGCAGGCCCACCCCGAGCTGCCGCTGCCCGCCGTGGCCGCCACGCTGATGCGCGGGCGCCGGGCCATGGCGCAGCGCCTGAGCGTGGTCGCGGCCTCCACCGCGCAGGCCATCGCGGCGCTGCGCGGGCTCAAATCCCCCACCACCGCCCTGGCCGCACCTCGCCTGGTCTTCCTGTTCCCCGGCCAGGGCTCGCAGCACCCGGGCATGGCGCGCCAGCTGTTCGATGAGGCCCCCGCCTTCGGCGAGGCCCTGCGGCGCTGCACCGAGGCGCTCCAACCCCTGCTCGGCGGCACCGACCTGCTGCCCTGGCTGGTGCAGGCCGATCCGGCCGACGAGGCCATCGCGGCCCAGCTGGCCGACACGCGCCACGCGCAGCCGGCGCTGTTCGCCATGTCCTACGCGCTGGCCAGCTGGCTCGACAGCCTGGGCCTGAAGCCCGCGGCGCTCATCGGCCACAGCATCGGCGAGTACGCGGCCGCCTGCCACGCCGGCGTGATGCCGCTGGACGACGCACTGGCCGCCGTGGTCGCGCGCGGCCAGGCCATGGCCGAACAGCCCCCTGGCGCCATGCTGGCCGTGCGCCTGGGCACGGACGAACTGCGCGCGCGCCTGCCCGAAGGCATCGACATCGCGGGCATCAACGCGCCCACGCTCACCGTCGTCGCGGGCCCCTTCGAGGCCATCGACTCGCTGGCCAAGACCCTGGAAGCCAGCGAGGTGCACTGCACCCGCCTGCGCGTCTCGCACGCCTTCCACAGCGCCAGCATGGACGGTGCGCTGCCGCGCGTGCAAGCCGCGCTCGCCAAGGCCCCCCTGGGCGCGCCGCGCCTGCCGGTCTATTCCTGCGTCAGCGGCGCGCCGCTGACCGCCGCCGAGGCCACCGACCCCGGCTACTGGGCGCGCCAGGTGCGCGCGCCCGTGCGCTTCAGCCAGGCCGTGCAGGCCGAGCTCGCCCAGGGCGAGTGCGTCTTCCTGGAGGTCGGCCCCGGCCAGGCGCTGTCCGCGCTGGTGCGCCAGCACCGCAGCGCGCAGAACGCGGTGCCGCGTTGCCTGGCCCTGCTCGGTCCCGCCAACCAGCCCGGCGAGCCCGCCGCGCACGCGCTCGCCACCATCGGCGCGCTGTGGTGCGCGGGCGTGGACATCGCCTGGCCCGTGGCCGCGAGCGCGCGCCGCGCGGCCCTGCCCACCTACCCCTTCGGCGGCGAGCGCCACTGGTTCACGCGCCGCGGCCCCGCCACCCCCACCCTTTCATCGACCGGTGCCCCGGCACCCCAGCAGGTCCCCATTGCCATGAGTCGCATCCCCGCCGTCGAAGCCGAACTGCAACGCATCCTCAGCGATGTCTCGGGCCTGCCCGCCGACGAGATCGCGCCCGAAGCCAGCTTCGTGGACCAGGGCCTGGACTCGCTCTCGCTGACTCAGGCCACGCTGGAGATCGAGCGCGTGTTCGGCGTCAAGCTGCGCTTCCGCCGCCTGCTGGAAGACCTGGACAACACGCACAAGCTCGCGGCCCTGCTCGACGCCGAGATGCCGCCCGAGCGCTTCGCGCCCCCCGCGCCGGCCGCGGTGGCCGCACCGGTCGTGGCCGATGCCGTCGCCCTGGCCGCACCGATGGCCGCGCCGCAAGCCGTGGCCCTGCCCGCCTTCCATGCCGCCCCGCTGGCCGCCGGCCAGGGCGGCGCGCTGCACACGCTCATCCAACAGCAGATGCAGCTCATGTCGCAGCAGCTCGCGCTGCTCGCCGGCGCGCCGGTGGCACCGGCCGCCGTGGCCGCACCGATGGCCGCACCGGTGGCCGCCCCGGTCAGCGCCGCCGCGCCCGTGGCCCGCGCCAGCGCAACCGCCCCCGCACCCGCCGCCGGGGGCAACACCCCCGGTGCCGACGGCGCCGAGCCTTCCATCAAGGCCCTGGTCGACAAACCCTTCGGCGCCTCGCCGCGCCTCACGCTGCAGGCCGGGCAGGACTTCACGCCCGCCCAGCACCGCTGGATCGACGACTTCATCGCCCAGTACAACGCGCGCACCGGCAAATCCAAGTCCTTCAGCCAGGACAACCGCAAGGTCATGGCCGACCCGCGCGTGGTCACCGGCTTCAACCCGATGTGGAAGGACCTGGTCTATCCCATCGTCGTCGAGCGCTCCAAGGGCGCGAGCCTGTGGGACCTGGACGGCAACGAGTACATCGACCTGCTCTCCTGCTTCGGCGCCAACATGCTGGGCTACCAGCCCGACTACCTGCTGCAGGCCATGCACCAGCAGCTCGACCGGGGCCTGGAGGTCGGCCCGCAGCACCCGCTGTCGGCCGACGTCGCGCGCCTCATCTCGCAGTTCACCGGCATGGAGCGCGTGGGCTTCTGCAACACCGGCTCCGAGGCCGTGATGGGCGCCATGCGCATCGCGCGCACCGTCACCGGCCGCAAGAAGATCGCCATCTTCAGCAACTCGTACCACGGCATCTTCGACGAGGTCATCGTGCGCGGCACCAAGCAGCTGCGTTCGCTGTCGGCCGCGCCGGGCATCCTGGCCAACGCGGTCGAGAACATCCTCGTGCTCGACTGGAACAGCGAGGAATCGCTCAAGGTCCTGCGCGAGCAGGGGCCGCAGCTCGCGGCCATCATGACCGAGCCGATCCAGAACAAGTACCCCAACATCCGCCCGCGCGAGTTCGTGCGCTCGCTGCGCGAGATCGCCGACCAGCACGGCTGCGCGCTGATCTTCGACGAGGTCGTCACCGGCTTTCGCGTGGCGCGCGGCGGCGCCCAGGAGTTCTACGGCGTGCGCGCCGACATCGCCACCTTCGGCAAGGTCATCGGCGGCGGCCTGCCCTTCGCGGCCATCGCCGGCAACGCCAACTGGCTGGACGCCCTGGACGGCGGCCACTGGCAGTACGGCGACCACTCCTATCCCGAGGCGGGCGTCACCTACTTCGCCGGCACCTTCGTGCGCCACCCGCTGGCCCTGGCCGCGGCCAAGGCCTCGCTGGAGCACATCGACCGCGCGGGCCCGGCCTTCTATACCGAGATCAACGCGCGCACCCAGCGCATGATCGACCGCCTCAACGCCGGCTTCGCGCAGCGCGGCGCGCCCTGCAGCGCGGTGCACTGCGCCTCCATCTGGCGCCTGCACTGGGACGAAGGGCAGAAGAACGTCAGCCTCTTCTACTACCTGATCCGCCACCTGGGCCTGCACGTCTACGAGCAGTTCGGCCACTTCGTGACCGAGGCCATGACGGAAGACATCACCACCCGCATCGCCGACACCATCCTCAAGGCCCTGGACGAGCTGATGGCCCAGGGCTTCATCACGCGCCGCGATGGCGGCTCGCCCGGCGGCGGCCAGCCCGTGGAGCCCACGCCCACGAACACCACCGCCACCGCGGCGCCCACCGAAGCCGCCCTTTCGCCCGGCCAGACCGAGCGCTGGCTGGTCGGCGCCTTCGACGACAACGCGCGCCGCGCGCTCAACGAGTCCTTCTGCGTGAGCCTGCAGGGCGGCGCCGACAAGGCCGCGCTGCGCCAGGCCCTGCAGGACGTGGCGCAGCGCCACGCCGCCTTCCACCTGGCCTTCGACACCGGCGAGCCGCGCCAGAGCCTGCAGCCGCTCAAGCCCGTGGCCATCGCCGAGGTGGACCTGCGCCACGAGGCCGACGCCGACGCCGCGCTCGACGCTTTCTGCACACAGGCCAGCCGGCGCGACTTCCCCTTCGACCAGGCCCCGCTCGCCGCCTTCAGCCTGCTCGAGCTGTCCGATGGCCGCGTGGTGGTGCACGTGGTCGCCAGCCACCTGATCTTCGACGGCTGGGCCTCCAGCGTCTTCAACGCCGAGCTCGCCGAGGCCTACCAGGCGCGCCGCCAGGGCATGGCGCCGGCCTTCGCCAAACCCGCCGAGTCGCCGCTGGCCTTCGCCGCCGCCGAGCAGGCGCGCCAGGACAGCGCGCAGGCCCGGGAGGCGCTGGCGTTCTGGACCAACCTGATGCAGCAGCCGCCCCCTCCGGTGAACCTGGGCGACCGCAGCCCGGCCGGGCGCCGCCAGTTCACGGCCGACACCGTGCGCGTGCGCATCGAGGGCCCGCGGCTGGAGCAGCTGCGCCAGCGCGCCAAGGCGCGCGGCGCCACCCTGTTCCAGTGGCTGCTCACCGCCGTCACGCGCCTGATCCAGGAACGCGGCGGCCAGGACGAATTCGTCGTCAGCATCCCCTACGCCAGCCAGGCGCTGCAGCGCCATGGCCCGCTCATGGCCGACGGCGTGCTCGACCTGCCGCTGCGACTGTCGTGCTCGCCACAGGACACCGATGAGGCGCTGCTCACGCGCGTGCGCTCGCACCTCATGGATGCCTTGGAGTACCCGGTCATGACGCAGGGCACGCTGGCCCGCGCCCTGGGCCTGCCCAGCCGCGGCGACCGCCCGCCGCTCACCGGCATCTACTTCAACCTCAACCCCAAGGTCGACCTCTCGGGCTACCTGCCGCTGCGCGCCGCCCTGCACGAAGGCCGCAAGCAGGGCCTGCTGGCCGAGCTGTTCTTCAACTTCTACGAGCAGGACGCCGCGCTCACGCTGGACCTGCACCACAGCGCCGAGTTCTTCAGCCTGGAGCGCGCGCAATCCCTGGTGGACGGCCTGCTGGCGCAGATCGACCGGCTCAATGGCTCGCCCGCAGTGGCCGCGCCCGCCACGCCGAAGGCATCCGCGGCGCCAGCGCCGGCCAGCGCCGCCACGCCCACCGTCGACCCGCGCCTGGGCGCCTGGAACCGCGCCACCGACACGCCCTTCGACGTCACCACGCGCGTCGAGGCCTCCATCCGCCAGCAGGCCCTGGCCACGCCCGACGCCATCGCGGTGATCGCGCACGGTGCCCCGCTCACCTACGCCCAGCTCGAACAGCGCGCCCGGCGTTTCGCCCAGCTGCTGGCGCAGCGCGGCGTCGGCCCCGGCCACCTGGTGGGCGTTTGCATGGCGCGCGGCCCCGAGCTGGTGCCCGCGCTGCTGGGCATCCTCAAGACCGGCGCCGCCTACGTGCCGCTGGACCCGAACTTCCCCAAGGACCGCCTGAGCTACATGGCCGAGGACGCGGGCCTGCGCCTGGTCATCACCGAATCGGCGCACGCCGCGCTCAGCGGCCTGTCGCGCGAGCAGCAGGTCCGCGTCGACGACGACCGCGCCCTGATCGACGCCGCGCCCGACACCGAGCTGCCCACGCCGCAGAACCCCAGCGGCGACGCGCCGATGTACGTGATCTACACCTCCGGCTCCACCGGCAAGCCCAAGGGCGTGGTGGTGCCGCAGCGCGCGGTGAGCAACTTCCTCATGGCCATGCGGCGCGAGCCGGGCCTGACGGCCAGCGACCGCCTGCTCGCCGTCACCACCCTGTCCTTCGACATCGCGGTGCTGGAGCTCTACCTGCCCCTGGCCACCGGCGCCTGCACCGTGCTCGCGCAGCGCGAAGATGCGCTGGACCCCGAGGCGCTCGCCCAACTCATGGCCGAGCACGGCATCACCGTCATGCAGGCCACGCCAACCACCTGGCACATGCTGATCGACAGCCGCTGGCGTCCGCCCGGCGCGCTCAAAGCGCTGTGTGGGGGCGAACCGCTGCCGCCCTCGCTGGCCCGGCAGCTGCTCGACCTGGGCGTCGAACTCTGGAATATGTATGGCCCCACCGAAACCACGGTCTGGTCCACGGTGTGCCGCGTCACCGATGCCGACGCCAGGATCACCATTGGCGCGCCCATAGCCAACACGCAGGTTTGGATCCTGGACGAACAAGGGCAGCCTTGCGCCATCGGCCAGGAAGGCGAGTTGTGCATCGGCGGCCTTGGCGTGGCTAACGGGTACTTCAAGCGCGTCGAGCTCACGGCGGAAAAGTTCCGGCCGGACCCCTTCTCCAGCCTGCCCGGCGCGACGCTCTACCGCACCGGCGACCTGGCCCGCTGGCGCGACGACGGCCGCATCGAACACCTGGGCCGCCTGGACTTCCAGGTCAAGATCCGCGGCTACCGCATCGAGCTCGGCGAGATCGAGGCCCTGCTAGCGATGCAGTCGGGTATCGCCCGCACCGTGGTCGTCGCGCGCGAAGACCAGCCGGGCGACGTGCGCCTGGTCGCCTACGCCGTGGCGTCCGCGGGCCATCGGCCCGACCCCGACGCCCTGCGCAACGCGCTGCGTGGCCCACTGCCAGCTTATATGATCCCGCAACACGTGGTCTTGCTGGACGCCATGCCGCTGCTGCCCAACGGCAAGATCGACCGCAAGGCGCTGCCCGCTCCCGGCCCCCAAGCGCACCCCGAGGTGGCCGACCACGCCCGCGCACATGCCGCGGCGCCCGACGCAGCGCTCGTCGAGGGCGTGCGCCAATGCATGGCCGATGTGCTGCAACACCCGTCGATGACCTGCAGCGACAACTTCTTCGAGCAGGGGGGCCACTCCCTGCTCGCGGCACGCCTGGCCAAGCAGATCGGCGAACGGCACGGGCGCCGCCTCTCGCTGAAGAACATCTTCGACGCCCCCACCCCCATGGCACTGGCGTCCTGGCTTGAACAGAGCAGTACCAATTCCCGCCAGGCCCGCTCCTTTAAACCGGCGATCCGGGTACGCGCAGACCAGACCACCGCCCCGCTGTCCCCCATGCAGGAACGGCTGTGGTTCTTCGAGAGCCTGCAACCAGGAACGCCGACCAATCACCTGCCATCGGCCCATCGGCTGCGCGGCCCCATGGACGTCGCCGCCTTCGAGCGGGCCTTCCAGCGTATGGTCGACCGTCAGAGCGCGCTGCGCACTACCCTGCGCCGCGTCGGACGCGAAACTGTCCAGTATGTGCTGCCACGGCTCGCGGCCCGCTTCGAACCGATCCATGACCTCAGCCAGCACGCCGAGTCCCAGCGCGAAGCGCTGGTGCGCGACGCCATCACCCAGGCCTCGCGCGAGCCCTTCGACCTTGAGAACGGCCCCCTGTTTCGCGCGCGCCTGCACCGACTCGCGGCGGACGATCACGTCTTCTTCTTCATGGTTCACCACCTGGTCTGGGACGGCAGCTCCTTCGACCTGCTCTACCAGGAAATGTCGGCGCACTATGCCGCCGAACTCGAACAGCGCGCGAGTGCGCTGCCGCCATTGAGCGTGAGCTACGGCGACTTCGCCTCCTGGATGGGCCAATGGCTGGAGGGCGAAGAACTGCGGCGCCAGACCCAGTTCTGGAAAAGCAAGCTCACCCCCCTGCCGGCACCGCTGTCCCTCCACGCGGACCGACCCCGGCCAGCGCACATGTCGGGCCAGGGCGCCTCGTTCAGGGCCACCATTCCTCTCGACGAGATCCAGGTCATCGAAGCCTTTGCCACCGCGGGCGGCGTCACCCTGTCGTCCACGCTGCTAACGGCGTTCTCCCTGCTTCTGCGCGCCCATGGCAGCGACAACGACATCGTCGTCGGCATGCCCGTTCGCGGCCGCGACCAGAGCGAGCTCGAGCCCCTCATGGGCTTCTTCGTGAACGCCCTTCCTCTGCGCCTGAGCGCGGACGAAGGGCTCGCCGCGCGCGACAGCGTCGCACGGGTGCAGGCCGTCGTGGCGCAAGCCCTTGACGCCCCCGACGTGCCGTATGAGTACTTGGTCCAGGCGCTTCGCCCGGCCCGCGACCCCAGCCGCTCCGCCATCTTTCAGGCCCTGTACTCCTTCCAGGATGCGCGGCAGCGCCCGGGCGCCTGGGGGCCGCTCGCCCACTCGCGCTTCTCCGTGAAGCTGCACGGCGCGGCGCAGGACATCAGCTTGTGGAACGTGCGCGTGGCGCACGGTGTCGAGTGCTCCTGGACATTCAGCACCGACATCTTCGATGCCGCCCGCATCGAGTCCATGTTCGACGATTTCCGCCGGATCCTGTCACGCATGGCCGCATGCCCCGACGCTGCGCCGCTGGCCCTGCCGGTGTCAGCCCCGGCGACCAAGGCGACCGCGGTTGCCGGCCCCCAGGCCGCCCCCCTGGCGACCGTCGCGGCCAGCCAGGCCACCAGCGACTATCTCGCGGACCTTTGGTGCCAGTTGCTCCGGGTCGACCGGGTCGATCGGGACACGGCTTTTCTCGAGCTCGGCGGCCACTCGCTGTTGATGATGCGCATGGCGGCCAACATCGAGGCCGACGTCGGCATCAAGGTTCCCCTCGCGACGCTCTTCGTCAAGGAAACCGTGCATCAACTGGCCGCCTGGATCGACGAAAAGGGGGCAGCCGCCGCGTCGGCCCCGCAGCGGCCGGCGGCCCCCGAACAAGAAACCGCTTTGCTGACCCCCATGCAGCAACGCCTCTGGTTCGTCGAAGCCATGTTCCCGGGCCAAGCGACTTACCACATCCAGGGCACGCATCGGCTGATCGGCCCACTGGACCTGGGCGCGCTGCGTCAGGCGGTCCGCGACCTCATCGACCGGCATCCCATGCTCAGGACGGGCATAGAAAGCACGCCGAGCGGTGAAGCGCGGATGAGGCTCGCATCGGACATCCCCTACCCCGCCCTGGACGTGGAAGACCTGAGCGCCATGGACGCGCCGACGAGGGAACGGTGCTTGCTCGATCGCTTGAGCCAGACCGCCGTGGCGCCCTTCAATCTCGCCGCGCCACCGCTGCTCAGGGCTGTCCTGTTCAAGCTCTCGGAGCAGGAACACGTGTTGGGCCTGGTGGTGCATCACATCGTGTCGGACGGCGGCTCTCTGCAAGCCGCGACGAAGGACCTCGCCGAGCTGTACGGGTTCCGCAGCAAGGGCGTCCCGCCGCGCTTGCCCGAGCTCAAGTCCACCTACTTCCAGTTCGCCGACGACTACCAGCTCCGCAAGGACAGCGGCGCCTTCGAACCGGAGATCGCGCATTGGCTGGAGCAGCTTCAGCCTGTGCCGGACCCGCTAGCGCTCGCGCACGACCGCCCGCGCCCCGCCAAGCCCAGCAACAAGGCAGGCTCCGTGCTGCTGGAAATCCCGCCCCTGGCCAGCGAGCAGCTTCAGGCGCTGGCGCGCGAGCAGCGGGTCACGCTGTTTATGCTCATGCTGGCGGCCTACGCCGGCTTCCTCCACCGCAGCACAGGCCAGACCGAGATCGTTATCGGCATCCCCATCGACGGTCGCTCGCGCCCCGAGGACGAAGGGGTTTTTGGGTTCTACGCCAACACGCTCCCCCTGCGCCTGAGCCTTCAGCCCGACTGGAGCTTCCGGCAGATGCTCCTGTACGTCCAGGCGGCGGTCCTGCGCGCGTTCGAGCACCCGAACGTCCCTGTGGAAGAAGTCGTCCGACGCCTGAGGCTGCCCCGCGACGAGAGCCGCCCTCCGCTCTACCAGACGTTGTTCGGGTATCAGCAGGTACTTGACGAGTTGCCCCGTTTTGGTGACCTCGAGCGCCAGTCCGTGCCGGTGCCGGTGGAAGGCATCGCGGAAGACTTCACTGTCCTGATGTGGCATGGAGCCAAGGGCCTGAAAGCGCTGCTGACGTATGCGCAGGACCTTTTCACCGCCCCCATGGCGGCTTCGCTGGCCGCAGGCTTCAAGACCCTAATCACGCAGCTGGCGACGCAGCTCGACGCGCCGATCGCCGACCTGCCCTTGTCCGACAACGCCACGCTCGCGCAGCTCCAGCGCTGGAACGACACCGAGACCGCGTACGAGCGCCAGGCGACCGTGCACGGACTGATCGCCGCCCAGGCGGCCCGAACGCCCGAGGCCTGCGCGGTGACGCAGCCCGGCTTCGGCTCGCTCACGCACGCCGAGCTCGACGTGCGAGCCAACCGCCTGGCCCGAGCCCTTCGGGCGCGCGGCATCGGCCGCGGCGGCTTCGTGGGCCTGTGCCTGGAGCGCGGAATCGACATGCTCGTGGCCCAGCTGGCCATCCTCAAGGCGGGCGCCGCCTACGTCCCACTGGACCCGGCCTATCCCGGCGAGCGCTTGTCCTACATGGCGCAGGATGCCGGGCTCGCCTTGCTGGTGATCGAGTCGGCGCTCGTCCACGCCCTGCCGTGGCCGCGCGAGAAGACCTTGTTGATCGACATCGATGTAGCCGCCATCGCTTCGCAGCACGACGCGCCGCTGGCGGCCAATGCCGAGCACGATGCGCAGGCCATGGATCCCGCCTATGTGATCTACACCTCGGGCTCCACGGGCAAACCCAAAGGCGTGGTCGTTCAGCACCAGGCCGTCGTCAACTTCCTGGCCTCGATGGCGCGCGAGCCCGGCTTGTCGTCCGCGGACACCCTGCTCGCCGTCACCACGCTCTCCTTCGACATCGCCGTGCTGGAACTGCTATTGCCGCTCACGGTGGGCGCGCGCATCGTTCTAGCCAGCCGGGACGACGCCCAGGACGGCCGCGCGCTGGCCGCGCTCATCGTTGACCACGGCGTCACCACGATGCAGGCCACACCATCGGGCTGGCGGATGCTGCTGGAGTCGGGTTGGACCGGTGCCGCCGGCTTCAAGGCCCTCATCGGTGGCGAAGGACTACCCCCGGATCTGGCGGAACAACTGCTCCAGCGCTGCGGGCAACTCTGGAACATGTACGGCCCAACCGAAACCACCGTCTGGTCCACCTGCTGGCCCGTGCGCGACCCACGCTCGGGCATCCGCATCGGCCGCCCCATCGCCAACACCACCGTCCACGTTCTGGACGAGCGCGGCAAACCCTGCCCGATCGGCATGTCCGGAGAGCTGTGCATCGGCGGCGAAGGCGTGACGCTGGGATACCACCAGCGCCCGGCACTCACGGCCGAGCGCTTCATCCCCGACGCCACGCGCCCCGGTGGCAGGCTCTACCGCACCGGTGATCGCGGCCGCTGGTGCCATGACGGCACGCTGGAGCATCAGGGCCGGATGGATTTCCAGGTCAAGGTACGCGGCCACCGCATCGAACTGGGCGAGATAGAGGCGCAGCTCATGGGCCATGCCGATATCGTGCGGGCGCTGGTCATCCTCCGTGAAGATTCGCCTGGCGATCAGCGGCTGGCGGCCTACGTCGTGGCGCGGTCGGCCATCGACGCTTCGTCGCTGCGCGAGCACCTGCGCGCCAGCCTGCCCGAGTACATGATCCCGCAGCACTTCGTCGCCCTCGACGCCATTCCCCTGCTGCCCAACGGGAAGATCGATCGCCACGCACTGCCCGCCCCCAGCGCAGAGGCCGCGCGGGCACGACATGAGGCGTCCTTCGCACAGCCCAAACCGGGGGCGGAGCGCGCCATCGCGGACATCTGGGCGCGCCTGCTCGAGACCGATCGCATCGCCGCCGGCGACAACTTCTTCGACCTCGGCGGCCATTCGCTGCTCGCGATGCGCGCGGTTGCCGAAATCCAGAAGGCCCTGGGGGCGAAGGTCGCCGTGCGCCGCCTGATCTTCGAATCGCTTGAGCAGATCGCCGCGGGCATCGCCACGGCTGCGCCAGCGGCATCGCCCGAGCCAGCAGCCATGGAAGCAACGACGGCAGATGCGGAACCGGCGGCGACCCCGCCACGCCAGCACTGGCTCAAGCGGCTTCTTCGCGTGCGCTCCTGAGGCCTTGCCCCTGCCCATCCACCCCGTTGCACTTCAATCGATGAGCCCCATCTTCAACAGCAGCAGCGCATTCCATCATCTGGACCGCACCGCCTTCGGCTTTCGACACAACCTGATCGACCACCCCTCCCTCACGCTGGAGCGGCTGGTCGAGACCATTCCCCAGATCGAACCGCGCTTCGTCTTCCATTCGGGGCGCGCCATGTCCAAGGGCGAGGACTTCGAGCACGCCCTGAACGAAAACCGCCGGATCGATTCCGTGTCCGAGGCGATCGCGGGTCTGCGCAGCTCCAAGGCCTATATCATGGTGCGCGAGCCCGAGCGCCACGCGGCGTTCGCCGACATCCACAAGCAACTGGTGGCGGAAATCGAGCGACAGGTCGCTGCGCGCCGCTGGGGCAAGGCCATCATCGAGCCGCGCACCTATCTGTTTCTCTCTTCGCCAGGAAGCGTCACGCCGTTTCACTACGACCGGGCCTCCAACTTCCTGCTCCAGATCCGGGGCACCAAGGAAGTGACGGTGTTTCCTCCTTGGAACGATTGCGTCATCACCTCGGAAGAGTACGAAAGCCACATGGCCTACGAAGAGTCTGCCGTCAAATGGAAGCCCGACAGTGAGCCGCTGGGTCGAACCTTCGTGTGTGGCCCGGGCGATGCCCTGCACATCCCCTTCGTGGCCGGGCATCACGTGCTCAACGGCGCGGACGACCTGTCCATCACGCTGTCCATCTTCTTCAACCACCGGCGCAGCTGGGCGCAGCTGAACGCCTTGCGCTGGAACAACAAGGTTCGCACACGCCTGAAGCGCTTCGGCTGGAAGCCGATCCCGGCCGGCCGCTACGCCTGGCTGGATCAGGCGAAATCGCTGGCTCTGCGCACCCACCAACGCCTTTCCCAATAACGCCTCTCACGCTGAGACCAGCCTCTCACCCGACGATGATCCCTTTCCGTTTCGGCCCCGACCAGGCCCAGCTCTATGGCTGCCTGCACAGACCGGCTTCCCACATCTCCGGCGGAAAGGCCGTGCTGCTGTGCAACCCTTTTGGCCAGGAATCCATCCGCCTCCACCGGCTCTACCGGGTACTGGCCGACCGGCTGGCCCGCGACGGACACGCGGTGTTGCGGTTCGATTACCTCGGCACGGGCGACTCGGACGGCGACGACGAAACACCGGGTCTGGACCAATGGAAGCGAGATCTGCTGCTCGCCCACCGCGAACTGCGCTCGCGCGTGGGTCAGCGCCCCACACTGTGGATCGGTGCCCGGCTGGGCGCCTGGCTGGCCAGTCGCGCCAGCGCCGAACTGGACGAACCGCTCGACGGGCTGGGTCTGTGGGCGCCGATACAGGATGGCCCGACATATCTGAAGGAACTGGCGCGCGCGCACGTCGATGCACAGTACGACCTGCTTCGCCCCGCTGTCCCTGCGATCGACACCCTGGGGCGAGAAGCCATCGGATTCTCGGTATCTGACGGATTCAAGGACGCGGTCCACGACATTCGGGCGGAGGACTATGCCCAGCACCGGGCGAACCGGATCTGGATCGTCACCGACCGGCCGGCGTCTCCCGACCCAAACGAGCGCCAGGCCCTGAGCATGGCGCTGCCTTCGGCGCGCGAGGTGCCGCTCAAGCTCTCGTTCGACTGGACCTCGGAGGAAGCACTCAACACCGCGCTCGTTCCCAATGACGCGGTGCGGCTGCTGGCGTCGCTGGTGAACGGAGACCGGCATGGGTGAGGTATCGCTGGCCTTCGGAACGGACCGCCACCTGATCGGCACCTTGTCGCGCCCTGAGAGCCGCGGTGGCCCGGGGTATGCCGTGCTGTTGCTCAACGCCGGCGTGATACACCGCGTCGGCCCCCACCGATTCAATGTGAAGTTGGCGCGCGAACTGGCGCGCCATGGCATCCCCAGCCTTCGTTTCGACATCAGCGGCCAGGGCGACAGCCGCCTGCCCTCCAAGGCCTTGCCGTTCGAGCGCCAGGCCGTCGCGGATTTGCGCGCGGCCATGGACCACATCCAGCGCCTCTTGGGCGTGGAGCGCTTCGTCATCGCCGGCATATGCTCTGGCGCGCAAAACGCCTTGGCGGCGGCGGACGAAGACCCCCGGGTGGTAGGCCTGTGGCTGCTGGACGCCTATATCTACACAACTCCCAAGACCCGCTGGGTGCGCTACCGCCTGCAACTCGCGTCCCGTGGGTGGTCGACGCTCTTGTCCTGGGCGGTCCGTCCCCTGCGGCGCCTGCGGGCCAGCCTGACGCCTGCGAAGCAGCCAAGCGAACAACCCGTCGACTATGGACATCGAGCGCCCTCCCGGGCCGCATTCGCGGACCTGCTCAACCGCCTGACCCACCGCGGCGCCAAGGTGTGCCTGAGTTACACCGGCAGCATGCTGTGGCACTACAACTACCCGGAACAGCTGCGCGATGCCTTTCCCGGTCAGCCATTCGTCGATCAGGTGCGTTGCGACTTTCTACCCGACGTCGACCACACGGCCACGCTGTTGAGCGCGCAGTCCAAGCTGATCCGCCTGATGCGCAGCTGGCTCGCCGAACACTTCCCATAAGGCCTTGAGGACGAGGCACCCTCCCCCCCCGGGCCGGACCATGCCCCTCTCCAGGTGGCGTTGCGTCACGGCCCCGCTCTTCGGCCTGCTGCTCGCGCTGGGGGGCGGCGCGGCCACCGCCGCGGCACCAGGCAACAGCCCCGCCCCCACCACCGGGCGCGTGCGCATCGCCGTGCTCGGCGACTCCGACAGCCACGCCTATCAAGACCGCATCTACTTCCCTCCCGGCACATCGGCTCGGGGGGGGGCCTACCGAGCCACGAGCCTGCAATGGACCGAGCTGCTCGCCCGCCTTCGCCCGGACCAACTGGACTTCGGCCCGTGGGCCGCAGTGGGGGTCAAAGGCCGGGTCGCCCGCGTCGCCTCCTGGTTCGGCATGACGTTGCGCATGCCGCCCAAAGAAGACCATCGCTACAACTTCGCCATCAGCGGCGCTCGCTGCGACGACATCGATGGTGGACGATGGCGCGAAACGGAGCACCTGCTGAACCTGATGCGCGAGGAAGGCCAGGCATGGCAGCGCGCCGTGGTGGTCATCCGCATCGGCATCAATGACATTGGCCATCGTGACGCGCTGGACCGGCTGGCGGCGGACGCCAACGATGCCGAGATTCGGCGCCAGATCGATGCCTGCACGCGCGCCATCGCCGAGGCCGTGGGGAAGCTGAAAGCGCGTGAACCTTCGCTGCGTTTCGTCCTGGTCGGCATCTTCAACAACGCACACTGGCCGCGCTACCAAGTGCACTGGCAGGATGCGGAGCAACTGCGCAACATCGACGCCGGCCTGGACGTGTACGACAGGGCCTTGCGCGCCATGGCCAGCGACGACCCGAACGTCGCGTTCTTCGAAGAGCGCCGGATTTTCGAAGCGGACTGGGGCGGGCGCGACGCGCAGGGTCGGCCCGCGTACAAGACCCGGCGCGTCGGGTCGTCGCTCGTGATGAGCAACACCTCCGGCGACGAGCCGAACCACCTCGTGCTGGGCGACGGCCACATGGGCACCGTCTGGAACGGCCTGTGGTCGAACCACTTGCTCGAATTGTTGAAGAGCCGCTTCGGCATAGCGGTTCCCGCATTGAGCGATCAAGAGTTGGCCGCCACGGTGGGCCGATAAAGCCACGCGTTTGGCTGGGGGAGCGCCCCCAGGCCTTTCTTAACTCAAGGCCGTGCTGGGCCCGGGCCAGCGCCCAGGTCTTGCAGGTGCGCTGGCGGAGGCGACGCCGCCATCCACCAACTCAAGCCATCGATTCGGACAGGCCCATGGCCAGGGGTTGCCCGTGCCCCGCCGTCCATATGACAAATTTGTAATTAACCCGACAGCGGCTTGTGCGATGTAAAGAAAAAAACTACCCTTTGCTCTCCTTGCTAGAGCAATCCATATGCATATGCTGGAGATACGGGCATGGAATGGTTGGATCGTGCGCACGCGGGTCTGGATTCGCTGGTCAGGGCACCGGGCCTCCGGTACATCGCTGTCCGGCGCTACGAGAACGTCTTCGCCCGCAACCGGCATCGAAACCTGTTCAGAGGCGTCTTTGCCACGTACGAGGAGGCCGCGAACAGTGCGCCAGGCAGCGCGCCGCTGGGCTACGACAACGAAGCCTCCGCCAGCATCGAATATGGCTTGAAACTTCGCACCGGCGACTATCCGGCCATTTTCTGGCTGTCGCGTTCGTTGTTGGAAGGCAAGCGCCGCATTATGGATCTGGGCGGACATTGGGGCGTCAAGTACTATGCATTCGCGACCTTGCTGGACTACCCGGCGGATTTGGACTGGACGGTTTGTGATGTGCCAGCGGTCGCGCGCCTTGGGCGCGAGTTGGCGTCGTCCAGAGACACGGGAGGCAGGCTGCACTTCATCGACAGCTACGACGCCATCGCCGAGCACGATGTTCTGTTCGCCACAGGCAGTCTTCAGTACCTGCCGCTGACATTGGGGGAATTGATGAGCCGTTTCCCGGCTTTGCCCGCCCGCATCCTGGTCAACTTCACCCCAGTGCACCCCACCCTGTCCTACTTCACGCTCAACAGCATCGGCACAGCGTTTTGCCCATATCGGGTGCAGGATCGTGAGCGGTTCGTCCAACACATTCGAGCGTTGGGTTACGAGCTTCGCGACGAGTGGGACAACGTAGGGAAGGGGCTGAGGATCCCTCACGTTCAAGGGCACGACCTCGATCACTACTCCGGATTCTGTTTCGAGCGCACGGGCGGCTTCACGTCGAATGGACCTGCCCCCGAACCGCGGATTTCCTAGCCGACGCTCGTGCTGAGCCCGGTATCCACGAGACCGGGCAGACGACACAGGCGCACGACTTTCGTCCGCCGCATCACCGAAACCCCGCCTCCCCCATCCACCTTCTCACCAAGCCCACCAACCTTTGCTGGCTCGCCAGTGTCGTGAACGTGTGGTCGCAGCGCTCGAAGTACTCGATCAGCAGGCGGCCGTTGAAGTCCAGCGCGGGGAACGCGTCCTGCAGTTGCCGGCGGTAGTTGTGCTGGCGCTCGCGGTCGGAGGTGAGCACGGTGAGGAACAAGGCGCCGTTGCCCAGCGCGCGGCCATAGGCGTTCTCGAGGAAGGCCCGCACCTCGGGGTGCTCCAGGGTCACGGCCGGGCGGGCCGCCGCCATGTCGCCGCCCGCCGCGTCGCCCTCGCCCACCGGCGCCCCATGCGCGCGGCGCTTGAGCAGCTGCCACACGGGGTGCCGCCCCAGGGCCACGTTCTTCCAGGTGCGCAGGCTCAGCAGGCGGCCCGAGTAGTGCTTGAGGTAGTAGCCCTTGGTGCGCGGGATTGATGGGTCCAGCAGCACCACACCGACCACGCGCGGGTCGCTGGCCGCGTAGATGACCGAGTGGTCCGCGCCGGAGCACAGGCCCATCAGCACCACGCGCTTCACCTGCCGCGTGGCCTGCAGGGTGTCGATGGTGTCGCGGATGTCGGCCAGGGCCGCGTCCAGCGGCGCCGATCCGTCCTCTCGGCCCTGGCTGTCGCCCAGGCCCGAGAGGTCCACGCGCAGCACGGGGAAGCCATCGGCCGAGAGCGCACGGGCCAGGGACACGTGCAGGCGGTTGGGGCCCACGCGGTGGATGATGCCGGCGTTGAGGATGATGACGAAGGGCGGGTCTTCGCGCGGCGCCTGGCCATTCGCTGGCGGCAGCGGCGGCGTGATGACACCGACCAGGCCATTGGCCGGGCCGAGCAGGAGCGTTTGTTCGGCGGCGTGGGGGCTCGTCATGACACCGTCCACTCCACCACGCGGCGCAGCAGCTTCACCGGCACGGCCCCCGCGCCCGAGTGCCGGTCCTCCAGCCAGGCGGGCTGCACCTCGATGCGCTCCAGCGCCGAGCCGTCGCCCGGCGGCAGCGCCGCGCCCAGCGCGCCCCAGGCCTCGCGGTGTTCGCTCACCACGGCCAGGCTGCGCGCGGGCCAGGTGGGCATGGGGTTCAACAAGTCGATGGCCTCGATGTCCTGCACCAGCGCCTCGCTCAGCGCAAAGCCCAGCAGCTCCGAGGGTCCCGCGCTCAGGCCGCGCGTGCGCAGGGTCTGTTCGTGCAGCGCGCGCAGTTCGGCCAGGTGCTCGCGCCCGCTGAGCACCGGGTCCCACAGCACCAGGCCGTCCACGTCGCGGCGGCGCTTGGTGGCCGCGCGCGCCGCGAGCGTGGCGCCCAGGCGCAGGCCTACCAGGGTCACACGCTGCAGGCCCGCCGTGTCCTTCAGTTCGTCGATGGCGGTCATCACGTCGCCTGTCCAGCCGTCGATGCGCGCATCGCCCATGTCACCGGCCGAGTCGCCGGTGCCGTGGCAGTCGAAGCGCAGCACGTGCACGCCGGCCTCGCTGAGCCATTTGCCCAGCTGGGCCATGCTGCGGTGCGCGCGCAGGTACTCGGGGCCCCAGGGCGCGCACAGCACGGCGCCGCGCGCGCGGCCGCCGCCAGCGCGCGCGGGGGTGTAGAGGCCGAACAGGCGGCGCGATCGCTCGCCGAAGTACAGGGGCGTCATGCCTTGACCACCCCCTTTCCTGCCGCGGCCGAGGCCACCACCTGGCGCAGGTTCTGGAAGAACAGCGTGCGCGCGTCCATGCGCCAGCCCAGTTTCTGTTCCACCGCCAGCACCACGCGCAGCGAGAGCAGCGAGTGCCCGCCGAGCTCGAAGAAGTTGTCCTCGGCGCCCACGCGCTCCACGCGCAGGATGTCGCGCCAGATCTCGGCCATGGTCTGTTCGGGGCCGCCCTCGGGCGCCACGTAGTGGCGCGCGGCCTGCACCGCGTTCTTGAACGGGTCGGGCAGCGCGGCGCGGTCGGCCTTGCCGTTGGGCGTGAGCGGGATCGCGTCCACCGCCGCCACCACCGAGGGAATCATGTAGTCGGGCAGGTCGCGGCGCAGGTGGCGGCGCACGTCGCTGGCGGTGAGGTCGGCGCCCGGCTCGAAGACGATGTAGGCCACCAGGCGCAGGTCGCCGGGCGCGGCCTCGCGGCCCATCACCACGGTCTGGCGCACGGCCTCGTGCGTGGCCAGGCGTGCCTCGATCTCGCCCAGTTCGATGCGAAAGCCGCGGATCTTCACCTGGTGGTCGAGCCGGCCCAGGTGGTGCAGCCGGCCCTCGGCGTCCCAGCGCGCGAGGTCGCCGGTGCGGTAGAAGCGCGCGCCGGCCTGGGCCGCGAAGGGGTCGGCCACGAAGCGCTCGGCCGTGAGCTCGGGCCGCCCGTGGTAGCCCAGGGCCACGCCCGCGCCGCCGATCCACAGCTCGCCGGGCACGCCCACGGGCAGGGGCTGCTGGTGCGCATCGAGCACGTAGACCTGGGTGTTGGCGATGGGCCGGCCGATGCCCACCGCCGCGGGCGACGGTGCCACGCGTTCGGCGGTGGACCAGATGGTGGTCTCGGTGGGGCCGTAGAGGTTCCACAGCTCACCCACGCGGCTGAGCAGCGCGTCGGCCAGCTCGCGCGGCAGCCCTTCGCCGCCACAGAAGGCGCGCAGCGCGGGCGACCCGGTCCAGCCCGATTCGATGAGCAGGCGCCAGCTGGCGGGCGTGGCCTGCAGCACCGTGGCGCCGCTGGCCTGCAAGGCCTCGATCAGCGAGGGTCCGTCGCTCGCGGTGTCGCGCGAGAGCAGTTCCACGCGCGCGCCCACCAGGAGCGGCAGGTAGAGCTCCAGGCCCGCGATGTCGAAGGAGATGGTGGTGATGGCCGCCAGCACGTCCTCGGCCGCGAGGCCGGGCGCCTGTCGCATGGCGCCGAGGAAGTTGCTCAGCCCGCCGTGCGACACCACCACGCCCTTGGGTCGGCCGGTGGAGCCGGAGGTGTAGATCACGTAGACCGGGTCGCCCGGCGCGGGCGTGCCGTCGAGGTCGCCACCGTCGAGCGCCGCCAGCGCGCCGGCCTCGCGCGCGGGGTCGAACAGCCGCACACCGGGCGGCGGGTCCACCGCATCGGCGGCCTCGCCGGTGGTGAGCAGCACGCTCGCGCCGCTGTCGTCCAGCATGTAGGCCAGGCGATCGGCGGGAAAGCCCGGGTCCAGCGGCACGTAGGCGCCGCCGGCTTTCTGCACGGCGAGCAGGGCCACCAGCATGTCCAGCGAGCGCTCGGTGCACACGCCCACGCGCACACCCGCGGCCACGCCCAGGCCGCGCAGGTGGCGCGCCCATTGGTTGGCGCGGCGGTTGAGCTCGCCGTAGCTCAGGAATTCGCCTTCGAAGCCCACGGCGGTGCGTTCGGGCGCGCTCGCCGCCTGGCGTTCGAACTGGCGCGCGAAGGGCGCGGTGTCGAGGGCGCGCGCGGTGTCATTGAAGTCCAGCAGCAGCTGCCGGCGCTCGCCGTCCGTGAGCAGGGGCAGGCGGCTGATCGGTGCCTCGCCCTGCGCCAGCGCGGCGCGCAGCAGCACCTGCAGCTGCGAGGCCAGGCGCTGCATGTGGGCGGCGGAGTACAGGTCGCTGCGGTATTCCAGGCTGCACAGGATGCGGCCCTCGTGCTCGCGCGCGAACCAGGTGATCTCGTTGAGCGCGCCGCCGCTGTGCACCACCACGTCGCCCTGCTCGGGTGCGGCGGCGGCCTGGTGGTAGACCACCGCCAGCTGGAACAGCGGCGAGTGCTGGAAGCTGCGCACCGGGCGCACGCGCTCCACCACGGCCTCGAAGGGGGTGTCGCGGTGCGCGTGCGCGTCCAGCAGCGCGCCGCGCGCGCGCCGCAGCAGCTCGCTGAAACTGGGGTCGTCGGCCGTGCGCAGGCGGATCACCAGCAGGTTCACGAAGGGACCGATGAGGTCCTCGAACTCGGCGCGCTCGCGCACGCCCATGGGGCTGCCGATGAGCGCGTCGCCCTGCCCCGTGTGCGCGCGCAGCAGCGCGGCACTGGCGGCCAGGAAAGCCATGTAGACGGTGGCCTGGCGCTCCTGCACCCAGCGCTTGAGGGCGGCGCTGAAGGCGGCGTCGAACTCGAAATCCACCGTGGCGCCGCGCGCGGGCGCGTCGCTCGCCGGCAGGTCGGGCGGGAACATGGAGGTGGGCGGCGCGCCTTTGAGGGTGTCGTCCCACCAGTCGAGTGCGGCGCGGATGGCCTCGGGGCGCTGGTGCTCGCGCTGCCAGGCGGCGTAGTCGGCGTACTGCAGGCGCGTGGGCCCGCCCTGCGGCTCGGGCGCCGGCGTCTGCAGCTCCCGCGCCAGTTCGCGCAGCAGGATCTGCAGCGACCAGGCGTCCACCGCGATGTGGTGGGCCGCCACGATCAGCCCGTAGCCTTCGGGCGCGAAGTCCAGCAGCTCGAAGCGCAGCGGGGTCTGGCGCGACAGGTCGATGGGCGTGTGCACCGCGCGCTCCCGCGCGGCCTGCACGGCGGCCAGGCGCTCGCTGGCCGGCAGGTGGCGCAGGTCGTGCACGGTCACCGGCGGCACGTCCACCCGGCGCGCGCCGGGCACGCCGTCCTCCTGCACGAAGTGCACGCGCAGGCCCAGGTGGCGCGCGTGCACGCGCTGCACGGCGGCCAGCAGTTGCTCGCGCGGCACCTCGCCGCGCACGGGCCAGGCCAGGGCCAGCAGGTAGGTGGTGCTCTCGGGCTCCAGCTGTTGCAGGATCCACAGGCGCTCCTGGAACAGCGAGAGCGGCAGCAGGCCGTCGTGCGCCACGCGGGCGCGCGGCGCGCCGCCGTCCCTCGGCGCCGGCACCGCTTGCGCCACCGCGCCGCGCTCGGCCAGCAGCGCCATCAGCTCGGCCTTGTGCGCGGCGATGTCGGCCTTCAGCCCGTCGTCGAGCCGGCCGCGGCTGGCGCTCACGCGCAACCGGCCTTCGGCCACCTCCAGGTCCACACCCAGCCCCTCCAGCCGGTGCAGCAGTTCTCGCGCATTCAAAACTCGATCTCCTCCCGATCGTCGTCGTTGGCTTCGGTCGTGGCCAGGCCCTCCTGCACCCGCTGCGCCAGGGCTTGCAGGGTGGAGGCGTCGAACATGTCGCGCAGCGCCAGTTGCACCCCGAGCGATTCGCGGATGCGCGCGAGCACCCGCGTGGCCAGCAGGGAGTGTCCCCCCAGATGGAAGAAGTCGTCGTGCGCGGCCACGCTGTCCACGCCCAACAGCTCGACCCAGATGGCGGCCAGGCGGGCCTGCACGTCGCCCGGCGGGGCATCGTCGGCACCCGCGGGCCGCGCGGACGCGGCCTGGCGGGCGGGCGCGGTGTCGCGCGCCGCCGCTTCGGCGCGCGGCGCCTCGATCGGCGGATTCAGCGCGGCCGAGCGCGCCAGCGACAGGGCCTGTGGCAGGTCGTAGGGCACCACCACCACGCGGCGCAGCTCGCTGGCGAGCACGCGCTCGAAGGCATCCAGGCCGTCGGCCGTGCCGATGGCCTGGGCCAGGTACGCGTCCCAGGCGGCGCGGCGCCAGGCGGGCACCTCCAGCTTCGCGGCCATGCCGACCTCACGCCAGGCGCCCCAGTCGAAGGCCACCACGCGGCGCCAGGCCGGCGGCGCCTCGGCCGATTCGGCAAAGGCGTCGAGCACGGCGTTGGCCGAGGCGTAGTCGGCCACGCCGGGCGCGCCCAGCACGGCGTTGATGGAGCTCATCAGCACCACCAGTTCCAGCGGCTCATCGGCCAGCAGCTCGCGCAGCACGCGCAGGCCACCGAGCTTGGGCGCGAGCACGGCCTCGATGGACTCGGGCGTCTTCAGCGCCGACAGCGCGCCTTCGCCGGCCACGCCGGCCGCGTGGACCACGGCGTCGATGCGTCCCCAGCGCGCGCGCGCGGCCCGCACGGCGGCGGCCATGGCCGTGGCGTCGGCGGCGTCGGCCTGGGCCAGCTCCACCTCGCCGCCCGCGGCCTCGATGGCGCGCAGCGCCGCGATGGTCTGGGCGTGCCGCTCATCGCCGCCGTGCGTGGCCAGCCAGGCGTCCCACCCGGCGCGCGGCGGCAACGCGGTGCGCGCGGTGAGCAGCAGGCGCGCGCGGCGCCGCTCGGCCAGGCGCTGCGCGATGGCCAGGCCCATGCCACCGAGGCCGCCGGTGATCAGCACCACCGCGCCGTCGCGCAACGGCAGGGCGTCGGCGTCCACGGCGGGCAGGGCGGTGCGCTCATGGCGGCGCAGCCAGCGCTGGCCCTGGCGGCGCGCCACCATGTCTTCCTCGTCGCGCGCCAGGGCTTCGTCCAGCAGGCCTTGCGCGGCCGACTCGGCGGACTCGGCGCCCGCGGCCTCCAGGTCGAGCTGGCGCAGGCGCAGGCCCGGCATTTCCAGCGGCAGGGCCAGCACCGGGCCGATGGCGAGCGCGGCCACCGAGCGCGCCACGGCCTCGCCCAACACGCTGTGCGCGCCGGCCGTGGCCACGATCACCCGCACCGGCTCACGGGCCGAGGGCGCCAGCGCGGCGGCCAGCGCCACGGGCGCGTGGTGCAGCCATTGGATGGCCTGCGTGTCGCTGCCCTCGTGCACCGGCAGGCCCCAGAGCGCGAAGGCGCCCGCCACCGGCTGGCCGGCCGCGCGGGCCTGGGCCACGGCGGCCTCGGCCTCGGCGGGCGAGGCGATGCGCACGGCGCGGCCGCCGGCGTCGCCGACCTGGCGCGCCAGCGCCTCGGCCAGCGCGTCGGCCCCACCGGCGATGAGCCAGGTGCCCGACAGCCGGGCCGCGCGGTTGCGCGGCGCGCGCGACCAGGTGGGCGCGTAGAGCCAGTCGGCCACGTCGCGGCTGAAGGCCAGGTCCTGGGCCCCGCCCGCCTTTGCGACCGGCGCGTCGGCAGCCGGCGCGGGCGCCGGCGCGGACGCATCGATCGCGCAGCGCTGGCGCTCGAAGGGATAGGTGGGCAGGGGCACGCGGCGCGCGGGGCGCCCGCCATGCAGGCCGGCCCAGTCCAGCGCCACGCCCGCGAGCCACAGGCGGCCCGCCGCGTCCAGCGCGGCCGGCGCTTCCTGCTTCGCCTCGCGCGCGCCGCCCAGCGAAGCGGCCACGCGCCGCGCGCCCTGCGGGCCCAGCGCCAGGCCGGCCAGCGTGGCCAGCGCGCGGCCCGGGCCCACCTCCAGCAGGTGCAGCGAGGCGTCGGCCGAGAGCGTGCGCACACCGGCGTCGAACAAAACGGCGCGGCGCAGGTGCTCGGCGTAGTACGCGGGCGAGGTCGCCTGCTCGGGCGTGATACACTGGCCCGTGAGGTTGGACACGTAAGGCAGCGTGGGCGCGTGCAGCGCGATCCCGCGCACCAGTGCGGTGAAGGGCTCGAGCACGCCGTCCATCATGGAGGAGTGAAAGGCGTGCGAGGTGTGCAGCGGCTGCGCCTCGGTGCCCATCGCCGCGAGCGCGGCCAGCCCGGCCTCCAGCGCCTCGCGCGGGCCGGCGATGGCGCACAGGCCGGGCGCGTTCACGGCCGCGATCTCCAGCGCCGGCGCGTTCGCCGCCAGCCAGGCGCGCAGCGCGCCTTCGTCCATGTGCACGGCCGCCATGCCACCGGGCGCCATGCCCTGCATCAGGCGGCCGCGCGCGGCCACCAGCGCGAGCGCGTCGGCCAGCGACAGCACGCCCGCCAGGTGCGCGGCCACGTACTCGCCGATGCTGTGGCCCAGCATGGCGGCGGGGCGCACGCCCCAGCTCTGCCACAGCAGGGCCAGCGCGTATTCGGTGACGAACAGCGCGGGCTGGGCGTAGCGCGTCTCGTTGATGGTGGTGTCGCCCGCCGGCGCGAACAGCAGCTCGCGCAGGTCGCGGCCCAGGGGTTCACGCAGCAGCCCGGCGCAGCGGTCCACGGCCTCGCGGTAGACGGGGTACTGCGCGTACAGGCCCGCGCCCATGCCCGCGAACTGGCTGCCCTGGCCGCTGAACAGGAAGGCCACGGGGCGCTCGCCGCCTTCGTGCCGCGCGCCGTGCATGGGCGGGCGCTGCGGCGCGTCGAGCGCGGCGATGAGTTCGGCCACCGAGGACACGGCCACCGCGCGGCGCTGCGCGAAGGCGCGCCGGCCGGTCTGCAAGGTCCAGGCGGTGTCGCGCAGGGCCGCCTCGGGATGGGCCTGCAGGTGCTGCTTCAGGCGCTGGGTGGCGGCGTCCAGCGCGGCCTCGGTGCGCGCGGACAGCACGATGAGCTGCGGGCCTTCGTCGGCCAGCGGGCGCTCCCGCTCGGGCGCCTCTTCCAGCACCACGTGCGCGTTGGTGCCGCCGATGCCGAAGGAGCTGACGCCCGCGCGGCGTGGCGTGGGCCCGGCCGGCCAGGGCGCGGCCTCGGCACTGGCGGTGAAGGGCGAGGCCTCCAGGTTGAGCTGCGGGTTGGGCCGCTGGAAGTTCACCAGCGGCGGCAGCTCGCGGTGCTTGAGCGCCAGCACGGCCTTGATGAGCCCGGCCACGCCGGCCGCCGCGTCCAGGTGGCCCAGGTTGGCCTTGAGCGAACCCAGGCGGCAGAAGCCGCGCTGGTCGGTGTCGCCCTCGAACACCTGGCGCAGCGCGGCGATCTCGATCGGGTCACCCAGCGGCGTGGCCGTGCCGTGCGCCTCGATGTAGCCGATGCTGCGCGGCGCCACGTCGGCCAGGATCTGTGCGGTGGCGATGGCCTCGACCTGGCCGTCCACGCTGGGCGCGGTGTAGCCGGCCTTGCCGGCGCCGTCGTTGTTGATGGCCGCGCCGCGGATGACCGCGTGGATGGTGTCGCCGTCGGCCAGCGCGTCGGCCAGGCGCTTGAGCACCACGATGCCCGCGCCCGCGCCGGGGCGCGTGCCCTTGGCCTCGGCGTCGAAGGGGCGGCAGCGGCCGTCGGGCGAGAGGATCATGCCCTCCTGGTAGAGGTAGCCGCCGCGCTGCGGGAAGCTCAGCGAGACGCCGCCGGCCAGGGCCATGTCGCATTCGTGGCGCTCCAGCGCGCGGCAGGCCGCCTGCACCGCCACCAGCGAGGTGGAGCAGGCGGTCTGCAGCGTCATGCTGGGGCCGCGCAGGTCCAGCTTGTAGGACACGCGCGTGCAGAGGAAGTCCTTGTCGTTGCCCAGCATGAGCTGGTAGCCGCCCACCGCCGCCGCCAGCGCGGGCTGGCGCAGGATCTGCGACATCAGGTAGGTGTTCATGCTGGCGCCCGCGTACACGCCCACCGGTGCCTCGATGGCGCCGGGCGCGTAGCCCGCGTGCTCCAGCGCCTCCCACGCGCATTCCAGAAAAATCCGCTGCTGCGGATCGATCACCTGCGCCTCGCGCGGCGACAGGCCGAAGAAGGCGGCGTCGAAGTGCTCCGATTCCTGCAGCACGGTGCCGCGTTTCACGTAGCCCGGCGAGGCGCTCAACGCGGGGTCCACGCCGGCCTCGCGCAGGTCCTGGTCGCTGAAGTCCTCCAGCGATTCCACGCCCTCGCGGATGTTGCGCCAGAAGGCGTCGAGGTCGGCCGCGCCGGGGAAACGCCCCGCCAGGCCGACGATGGCGATGGCGTGCGCGGGGTACTGGTCCTTGAGGTTCATCCGTCAACCCTGAATCTGTTTCGCGGCCCGGGCGCGCGCGCGCTCCAGCGCCGAACTCGCGCCCACCGGCGCGCCCAGGCGCTGCGCCTGCGCCGCCACCGTGGTGCGCTGGAACAACTCGACCAGCGCGATCTCCTGCCCGAACTCGCGCTTGAGCGCGGCCTGCAGGCGCACCAGCAGCAGCGAGTGCCCGCCAATGTCGAAGAAGTTGGCGTGCAGGCCCACGCGATCGATTTTGAGGATCTCGCGCCACAGCGCGGCCACCTGGCGCTGCACGGGCGACATCAGGGCCTCGGCCACCTCGTCGGCCTCGCTCGGCGCGGCCGCCTCGGGCACCGGCAGGGCCTTGCGGTCGACCTTGCCGTTGGGCGTGAGCGGAAAGGCCTCCAGCACCACGAACTGACCGGGCACCATGTACTCGGGCAGCTGCGCGCGCAGCGTGGCGCGCATGGCCTCGGCCTCGGGCCGGGCGCCGGCCTCGGGCACCACGTAGGCCACCAGGCGCTGGTCGCCGGGCGTGTCCTCGCGCACGTGCACCACGTTGCCCTTGAGGCCGGGGTGGCGCGAGAGCACGGTCTCGATCTCGCCCAGCTCGATGCGAAAGCCGCGCACCTTCACCTGGTGGTCGCGCCGGCCCACGAACTCCAGTCGGCCGTCGGCCAGGAAGCGCACCACGTCGCCGGTGCGGTACACGCGCGTGGGACCCACGCCGGGCAGCGCCAGCGTCACGAACTTCTCGGCCGTGAGCTCGTCGCGGTGCCGGTAGCCGCGCGCCAGGCCGTCGCCGCCGATGCACAGCTCGCCGCCGACGCCGATCGGTGCCGGCAGGCCCGAGGGCTCCAGCACGTAGACCTGGGTGTTGGCGATGGGCCGGCCGATGGAGATGCCGCGCGCGGTGTCGGTGATGCGCTGCACCGTGGACCAGATGGTGGTCTCGGTGGGCCCGTACATGTTCCAGAGCTCGCCACCGGTGGCGATGAGCTTGTCGGCCAGCTCGCGCGGCAGGCCCTCGCCGCCGCACAGCATCTTCAGGCCGGGCCGGCCGCGCCAGCCGCTGTCGAGCAGCAGGCGCCAGGTGGCGGGCGTGGCCTGCAGCAGCGTGGCCTCGTGCCAGTCCAGCAACTGCGCCAGGCGCAGGCCGTCGAGCGCGGTGGCGCGCGCGGCCAGCACCACGGTGCCGCCCACGGTCAGCGGGCCATGGATCTCCAGGCCGGCGATATCGAAGGACAGCGTGGTCACGGCCACGAAGCGGTCCTGCGCACCAATGCCCGGCTCGCGCTGCATGGACAGCAGGAAGTTCACCACCGAGCGGTGTTCCAGCATCACGCCCTTGGGGCGGCCGGTGGAGCCCGAGGTGTAGATGACGTAGGCCAGGTCGTGGGGCCCCGCGATCGCGGGCGGGTTCAGCGGCGACAGCGCCGCCAGCTCGGCCTCGCCCGCGTCCAGGCGCACGCCGTGCACGCCATCGGGCAGGCCATCGGCCAGCGCGGACTGCGTGACCACGATGCCCAGCTCGGCGTCTTCCATCATGTAGTCGAGCCGGTCCTTGGGAAAGGCCGGGTCCAGCGGGACGTAGGCCGCGCCGGCCTTCAGGATGCCCAACACCGCGACCACCATGTCCAGGCCGCGCTCCATCCACACGCCCACCAGCGAACCCGCCCCCGCGCCGAGCGAGCGCAGGTGGTGGGCCAGGCGGTTGGCGCGCGCGTTCAGCTCGCCATAGCCCAGCGCCTGCTCCTCGAAGCGCACGGCCACCGCCTCGGGCGTGCGCGCCGCCTGGACCTCGAACAGGCCGTGCACGGTCTGCTGGCGCGGGTAGTCCTGTGCGGTGGCGTTCCAGTCGAGCAGCAGCTGGCGCTCCTCGGCCGGGGTCAGCAGGTGAAGGTCGGCGATGCGCGCCTCGGGCGCGTCGATGAACCCGCGCAGCAGTCGCTCGTAGTGGCCCTGCCAGCGCGCGATGGTGCTGTCGTCGAACAGGTCGGCGTTGTATTCGAAGTAGCAGCGCAGGCCCTGGGGGATGTCGAAGACGTCGACGGCGAGGTCGAAGCGCGCCGACTTCACCTCCAGCTCCACGGGCTCGCAGCGCAGGTCGGGCAGGTCCAGGCCGGTCAACTGCATGTGCTGCAGCACGAACAGCACCTGGAACAGCGGCGAGTGGTCGAGCTCGCGGCGCGTGCCCAGCAGGTCGACCAGCATGTCGAAGGGCATGGCCTGGTGCTGGTAGGCCTTGAGCGCGCGGTCGCGCACGCGCGCCATCAGCTCGCGCACGCTGGGGTTGCCCGAGAGGTCGGCGCGCAGCACCAGGTTGTTGGCGAAGAAGCCGATGACGTGCTCGACCTCGGTGCGGTTGCGGTTGGCGATGGCCGAGCCGATGGCGATGTCGGTCTCGCCGCTGTAGCGGTGCAGCAGCACCTGGAAGGCCGACATCAGCACCATGTACAGCGTGACGCCTTCCTGGCGGCCGAAGGCCTTGAGGCGCTGCGACAGTTCCGGCGAGAGCTGCAGCGTGCGGCGCGCGCCCCGCGTGGTCTGCACCGGCGGGCGCGGCCGATCGGTGGGCAGCTGCAGCAGGGAAGGCAGGTCCTGCAGCTCGCGCTTCCAGAACGCCGCGTGCTCGTCCAGCGCGCCCTGCGCGAAGGCCTGCCGCTCCCACTCGGCGTAGTCGTGGTACTGCACCGGCGGCGGCGCCAGGTTGGGCTCCTGCCCGGTGACCAGGTGGGTGTAGAGCGACTGGAATTCCAGCATGAAGATGCCGATCGACAGCCCATCCGAGACGATGTGGTCGATCGCGATGGCGAGCACGTGGCGATCGGCGGCCTCGCGGATCAGGCCCACGTGCAGCAGCGGCGCGCGCGTGAGGTCGAAGGGCTTTTGCACGACGCCCTCCGCCGCCCGGGTGGACGCCGCCGCCAGCGCCTCGCCCCGCAGGTGGGACAGGTCGATGCGTTCGATGGCCAGCGGCGTCTGCGCCTCGATCACGCAGCGCGGCTCGCCCTGCACGGTGACGAAGCGCGTGCGCAGGCTTTCGTGGCGCACCACCAGCATCTGCAGCGCGCGCTCCAGCGCGCCGTCGTCGAGCGCGCCCGTGAAGCGCAGCACCGCCGGGATGTTGTAGGCGTGGCTGTGCGGGTCGACCTGGCGCAGGAACCACAGGCGCTGCTGGGTGTGCGACACCGGCATGTCGGCCTGGCGCGGCACCGGCACCAGCGGGGGCAGCGCCGATCGCGCGGGGGCCGCGCCCGCCCCGGCCTGCGCGCCCAGGTGGGCCTTGACCTCTTCCTTGCGCCGGCCGAGCTCTTCGCGCAGCGCCGGGGTCAACGCGCCCTTGGGCGCGCTGACGTTGAGCTTGTCGCCGTCGACCGAGAGGCGGATGTCCAGTCGCGCCAGTCGCGCCAGCAGATCGGCCACGCCGCCCGAGGCCGGCGGCGCGGGCGCGGCCTTGTCGCCGAGCGCGGCCAGCAGCTCCGCGCGGCGGCCCGCCAGTTGCTGGCGCGTCTCGGCCGAGAGCGCGCCCGGCGGGGCGCGGAAGTGCAGCTGGCCGCCCTCCGCCCACAGCTCCACGCCCTGCGCCTGCAGGGCGGCCATCCATTGCCTCAGCTCCTCGGACACGTGCTCATTGCCTTTCATGGGGAGGTCCCTGGCGCGCCGCGCGGGCCGGCGGACACCCGCCAGGCGAGCAGCACGGCCACGCCGATCAACAACAGCGCCAGCCACTGCCCGCGCGACGGCCCGCTGCCTCGGGCCAGGGATTCGATGCCGAACATACCAGCCAGGTGCAGCACCAGGACCGGCGCGGCCAGCGACACCGGCGCGGCCTCGCAGGCGCGGTCCAGCGCCCACAGGCCCAGCAGGCCCACCACGCCGATACCGGCCAGCACCAGCGCGTCGTGCGCGCTGGGCGTCACCCACACCCAGGGCATGAGCGGCGTCAGCAGCGCGAACACGCCGGCGGCGGTGTAGAACAGGTTGGCCTGCACGGTCTCCTCGCGCAGCTGGCGCGTCATGGCCACGTACAGGGCGAACGAGGCCGCCATGGCCAGCGGCCAGGCCAGCCGGCCCGGCGCGGCGGGCCAATGGGGTTGCAGCAGCAGCACCGCGGCCAGCGCGCCGAGCGCGGCCGCCGCCCAGGCCAGCGGCGGCACGGCTTCGCGCAGCCAGCCGCGCGAAAGCGCCAGGATCAGCAGCGGAGCCACCCAGAACAGCGCCCACACGGTGTGCCCGCCCACACCGCCGACCAGGGCCAGCGCGAAGCTCAGGGGCATGACCAGCATGCACAGCGAGCGCAGCAGCTGGAACACCGGGCGGCGCGTGCGCCACAGCCGCGAGGGCTCGCGCCAGCCGCAGACCAGCAGCAGGCAGGCCAGGTGCACGGCGTAGCGGCACCACACGATCTGCATCAGGTGGTAGGGCTGCTGGAACTGCGCGCCGACCACGCCTTCGAGCAGGGTCCAGGAGAGCACGAACAGCGCGAGCAGCAGCAGCGCGCGGCGGCCGTCGCCCAGCGGCGCGGCCCAGGCCGGCGTGGCCAGACCGGTGGTCATGGGACCATGCTCCGTGCGGCGCGCGGCGCGGCGGCGCTCATCACAGCCCTCCCCGCACCGACACCGGTGCACCGAGCCCCGAATCGCCGAGCAAGGAATCGCCGGTTCCGGCCCTCGCCACGCGGCGCGCCGAGGCGCGCCACCACACGATGGCCACCACCCCGCCGATCAGCGCCGAGGCCAGCACCAATCGCCACGACGGCCACTGGCCCCGCCACAGCGCCGGCAGCCACTGCAGCACCAGCACGTGCGCGTACAGCAGGGGCGCCAGGTGCGACAGCGACCAGCGGCGCAGCGCCTGGTCGAGCAGCCACAGCGCCAGGTAACCGAAGGCGCCGACGCCCGCCAGCAGCGCCAGGTCGCGCGCGCTGGGCCGCACCCACACGCCGGGCAGGAAGGGCAGCAACACCAGCAGGCCCACGGCGGCGACGAAGAACAGCCCCGTCTGCACGGGTTCGTCGCGCAGCAGGCGCGTCAGCAACAGGTAGACCGCGAGGGCCGCGCCCGACAGCAGCGGCATCAGCAGCGCCGCTGGCGAGCCCGGCAGCGCCGGCTGGAACAGCAGCAACACGGCCCCCAGCCCCGCCAGCGCGCCCAGCCACAGCACGGCGGGCGGCCGCTCGCGCAGCCACAGCGCCGCCAGCGCCAGTGCGAACAGGGGCGCGAACCACAGGCCCGAGAGCGCGAGCGGGATGGACACGCCCGAGTAGACCGCGGCGGCGAAGGCGAAGGGCAAGGCCAGCATGGACAGGCCGCGCAACACGTGCCAGGGCGCGCGCCGGCTGCGCCACCAGCCCTGGCCGGCGTCGCCGCGCCAGGTCCACAGCAGCACCATCAGCAGCAGCTGCACGCCGAAGCGCACGCCCTCGACCTGCACCAGGCTGTAGGCCTGGTGCAGCTGCGTGACCAGCACCTCGACCAGCGACCACACCAGCGCGAAGGCCAGCGCGAACAGCACCGCCCACTGGCGGCTGGAGCGCTGGGCCAGCCAGCGGCGCGCGGGGCGCACGAACGGCACACGGTTCACAGGGTTCCCTCCTCCCATTCGACGCCCTCGACCGTACCGGCCTCGAGCGCCGCCTCGCCGCCCGGCAGGTCCAGGCCGTCCAGCAGGCTGCTGGCCAGCGAGGACACGCTGGGGCCTTGCAGCAGATCGGCCACGGCCACGGTGGCCTTGAGCGAAGCCTGAATGCGGTTGCGCAGCTCCATGGCCATGAGCGAGTCCATGCCCAGGTCGATCAGCGAGCGCTGCGGATCGACGTGGTGGGCCGCGCCCAGGGCGAGCACGCGCACCACCTGATCGGCCAGGAAGTCCGAGAGCACGGCGTGGCGCTCGGGCGCCGGCGTCTCGCTCAGGCGCGGCAGGATGTCCACCGGCTCGGCCACCGGCGCGCCCGCCTGGACCGCCGGCGCGTTGACCAGCGCGCTGAAGAAGGGCCCCAGGTTGGCGGGCAGTCGCGCGCGCACCAGCGGCATCGCCGCCATCTGCGGCGCGCGCGCGCCGCGCAGCATCTGCCCGAGCATGCGCATGCCGTCATCGGGCGTGATCATGCCCAGCCCCATGGCGGCCCATCGGCGGTGGTGCAGCTCGCCCAGGCCGGCGGCCATGCCGACCTCGGCCCAGCTGCCCCAGTTGATGCTGAGCGCGTGGCGGCCCTGGCTGCGGCGCAGGTGCGCCAGCGCGTCCATGAAGGTGTTGGCCGCCGCGTAGTTGCCCTGGCCGGGCGAGCCCATCAGCGCCGCGCCCGACGAGAAGCAGACGAAGAAGTCGAGCGCCAGCCGCGCCGTGGCCTGGTGCAGGTTCCAGGCGCCGCGCACCTTGGGCGACAGCACGGCCTCGAATCGCTCGGGGGCGAGTTCGGCCAGGGTGCCGTCGTCCACCAGGCCAGCGGCGTGCACCACGCCGCGCAGGCGCGGCATGTCGCGACCCAGTCCGTCCACCACGGCCGACACCTGCCCGGCGTCGGCCACGTCGGCCTGGGCCACGCGCACACGCACGCCCGCCGCTTCCAGTTCGGCGATGGCGACCTGCGCCTCGGCCGAGGGCGCGCGCCGGCCCATCAGCACCAGGTGGCGCGCGCCTTCGCGCGCCAGCCAGCGCGCCGTCACCAGCCCCAGGCCGGTGAGACCGCCGGTGACGAGGTAGCTGGCGTCCGCGCGCACGGCGGGCGCGTCGTGCTGGGTGATGACGATCTTGCCCACGTGGTGCCCCTGGCCCATGAAGCGGAAGGCGTCCTCCGCGGCTTCGATGGGGTACAGGCGCTGCGGCAGCGGCTTGAGCACGCCGGTCTCGAAGTCGGCCAGCAGATCGCGCAGCATGTCGCGCACGAACTCGGGCCGCTCGGCGGCCACCTCGCCCAGGTAGAGCGGGTGGTAGTGCACGCCGGGGAACTCGGCGCCGACCTTGGCCGCGTCCCAGATGCCGGTCTTGCCGATCTCGATGAAGTGGCCGCCCGGGCGCAGCAGGCCCAGGCTGGCGGGGATGAAATCGCCGGCCAGCGAGTTGAGCACGATGTCCACGCCCTCGCCCTTCGAGTCGCGGCGCACGTCGGGCACGAAGCTCAGCGAGCGCGAGTCGGCCAGGTGGTGGGTGCCCAGCTCGGTGGCCAGGGCGCGCTTGGCCGGCGAGCCGGCGGTGCCATAGACCTCGGCGCCCGCGCGGCGCGCCAGCTGCAGCGCGGCCATGCCCACGCCGCCGGTGACGGCGTGCACCAGCACGCGGTCACCCTTCTTCATGCCGGCCAGGTGGCGCAGCGCGTACTCGGCGGTGAGGAAGGTGACAGGAATGGTCGCGGCCTCGGCGAACGTGAGGCTGGGCGGCTTCTTCACCGTCATCACGGCCGGCGCGATGACCCAGGTGGCGAAGCTCTTGTCGACCATGGCGACCACCTCGTCGCCCACGGCCAGGTCGGTGACGCCCTCGCCCACGGCGGAGACGACGCCCGCGCATTCGTTGCCCAGCGGCCCCGGGTCGCCCGGGTACATGCCCAGGGCGTTGAGCACGTCGCGGAAGTTCAGGCCCGTGGCGTGCACGCGGATCTCCACCTGCCCCGGCCCGGGCGCTTCGCGCGGCACCGGCAGCAGGGCCAGGCGGTCCAGCGAGCCGCGCTCGGTGATCTCCAGCCGCAGCGGCCGGGGCTCGGGCACGAAGTCGCCGGGCACCAGGCGCGAGACGTGACGCAGGCCGCCGCGCAGCGCCACGCGGTCCTCGGCGTCGGCCGAGCGCAGGCTGGCGCACAGCAGTTCGGTCTCGTCGTCGCGGGGCGTGGGGTCGAGGTCGACGCGCACGCAGCGCAGGGCGGGGTATTCGGAGGCGACCACGCCGCCCAGGCCCCACAGCGGCGCCTGCAGCAGGTCGGGCACCGAGCCGGCCACGGCCTGCGCGCCGCGCGTGAGCCAGTACAGGCGCGCGCTGGACTCGCCCAGCGATTGCACCACGCGCAGCAGGTCGCCCAGCAGCGCCAGGTGCGTGTCCTGCAGGTCGGCGCCACCGGCCGGGGGCGTGAGCGTCCAGGCCACCACGATGCCCTCGAGCGCGCGCGCATCGGCGCGGGCCGCGGCCTCGATCGCCTGGCGGATCTGCGCGGCGTTCGAGGGGTCCACCCGCCAGCCCTCGGCGCCGCACTCGGCGTACCCCTCGCCCCGGGCGATCACCGCCACGCCCGCGCCGTCGCGCCGCAGCCGCGCCGCCAGTGCCTGGCCCACGCCGCTGCCGTCGGCCAGCACCAGCCAGCGCCCCTCGGCGTCCGCGTCCGGCGCCGGGGCCGGCGGCAGCGCCTGCCAATCGGCCTCGAAGGCCCACTCGGCGGCCGGCGCGTTGCCGGCCATCGCACGCTGCAGCAGGGCGCGCGTGACGCGCTTGAGCACCAGCCGGCGCACCTCGGCCACCACCACGCCGTGGTCGTCGAACAGGGTCACGTCGGCGCCCACCGCCTCGGCGTCGGGCGTCGCCTCGTCCACGCTGACATGGCACCAGGCCTGCGACAGGCCGCTCTGGTGGACGCGGTAGTTGCCCATGCCCACGGGCACGCAGAGGTCGTCGCTGGGCGTGCCGTCGGGCGCGGTATCGCCCCAGGACAGGCCCACGCCCACCAGTTGCAGGCAGGCGTCGAGCAGGGCCGGGTGCAGCACGAAGGACGGCGCCGCGGCGGCCACGCCCGCCGGCAGGGCCACGCGGCCCAGCACCTGGCGGCCCTCGCTGCGGATCTCGGTGATGCAGCGAAAGGCCGGGCCGTAGTGCGCGCCTTGCTCGGCGAGCCGCGCGTAGTAGGCGTCGACGTCGTGCTCGCGCGCGGCGGCGCCCAGCAGGCCGGCCCGCCGCAGGGGCGCGGGCGCGGCGCTGCCCTGCCCCACCACGAAGTTGGCGCCGACGTGCAGCTTCCAGGCCGGCGCGTCGGCGCCCGGCGCCTCGGCGTCGGCGCGGCTGAACACGCGCACCGCGTAACGGCCCTGATCGGGTTCGTCCACGACCACCTGCACCGTGCGCTGGCCCTCCTCGGGCAGCGGCAGGCCTTCGCGGATGAGCACGTCAAACAGCTGGCCGTCGTCGCTGCCCGCGGCCTCGCGCCCGGCGATCTGCGCCAGCTCCAGGAAGCCGGTGCCCGGGAACAGTGTGAACTCGAAGATGCGGTGGTCGGCCAGCCAGGGCTGGGAGGCCACGCCGATGCGGTTCTGGAAGATGAACAGCGGGCTGGGCACCACGCCGCCCAGCAGCGGGTGGCCGCTGCGCGTGGGCGCGAGCGCGGCGCCCTCGGCCCGGCCGCCCGGCTCGAACCAGTAGCGCTCGCGCTGGAAGGCGTAGGTGGGCAGCACCACGCGCTGGCGCGCGGTGGCTTCGCCGAGCACCGCGCGCCACTGCACCGGCAGGCCGCGCGCGTGCAGGCGGCCCAGGCTTTCCAGCAGGCAGCGCGTGTCCGCTCGCCCCTTGCGCAGGGAAGCGATGAAGCTGGCGTCGGCGAGCGCGCTGGCGCGCTGGGCCATGTTCACCAGCGTGGGCGCCGGGCCGACCTCCACGAACACGCGGTAGCCTTCTTTCTGCAGCGCGGCGATGCCGTCGCCAAAGCGCACCGCGTCGCGCACGTGCTGGCACCAGTACTCGGGCGTGCACACCTCCTCGCCGGCCAGGGTGCCGGTGAGGTTGGAGGCCAGGTCCATGCCCGGCGGGTTCAGCTGCACCGTGGCCAGCTCGGCGCGGAAGGCTTCGAGCATGGGCTCCATGAGCGGCGAGTGGAAGGCGTGCGACACCACCAGCGGCTGCGACTCCACGCCCTGCGCCCGCAGGCGCGCCAGCGCCGCCGCGAGCGCGTCGCTGCGGCCGGAGACGACGGTGTTGCCCGGGCCGTTGACGGCCGCGATCGACAGCACCGCCGCGTCGGCCGCGATGGCCTGGCGCACCGTGGCCTCGTCGGCGAACACGGCGGCCATGCCGCCGTCGCGCGGCAGCTGGCCCATCAGGCGGCCGCGCGCGGCGATCAGGCGCAGGCCATCGGCCAGGCTGAACACGCCCGCCAGGCAGGCGGCCACGTACTCGCCCACGCTGTGGCCCATCACGGCCGTGGGCACCACGCCCCAGGAGCGCCACAGCTGCGCCAGCGCGTACTCGATGGCGAACAGCGCGGGCTGGGTGAAAGCGGTGTCGTCCAGGCGCGCGGCGTCCTCGCCGCTGCCGAAGAGGGTGTCCAGCAGGCCGTGCGGCAGCAGCGGCGAGACCAGGCGATCGCATTCGTCGAGGGCGGCGCGGAACACCGGTTCCTGTTCGTAGAGCTGGCGGCCCATGCCCGCGTACTGCGCGCCCTGGCCGGTGAACATGAAGACCACCTCGGGCGCGGCGCCGAGCGCGGCGCGCGCGCGCACCACGCCGGCGGGCGCAACGCTCTCGCCATCCGGGGCAGCGACGCTGTCCAGGAAGGCCTTGAGCTGGGCGCGCAGCTCGTCGGTGCTGGCGGCCACCAGGGCCAGGCGCTCCACGAAGTGCGAGCGGCCCAGCGCCAGCGTGGCCGCGACCGGCGCCAGCGGCAGCCCGGGTCCGGCGGCCAGCGCCTCATCCAGGCGGCGCGCCTGCGCGGCCAGGGCGGTGGCGGTGTGCGCCGACAGCACCACCAGGTGCTCGGCGCGCGGCGCCTCGCCGCTGGCGAGCGCCGCCGGCGGGGGCGGCGCCTCCTCCAGCACCACGTGCGCGTTGGTGCCGCTGAAACCGAAGGAACTGACGCAGGCGCGCCGGGGCGCGTCGCCGGGGCGCGGCCAGGCGGTCGGCGTGGTCGGCACGGTGATGGGGTACTGGTCCCAGGCGATCAGGGGATTGGGCTGGCGCAGGTGCAGGTGCGGCGGCACGGTGGCGTGCTGCAGGGCCATCACGACCTTCATGACACCGGCCACGCCGGCCGAGGCCTCCAGGTGGCCGATGTTGGTTTTCACCGAACCCACCATGAGCGGGCGCTCGCGCGGGCGGTCGCCGAAGACCTGGTTGAGCGCCTTCATCTCGATCGGGTCGCCCAGCGGCGTGCCGGTGCCGTGCGCCTCGACGTAGCCGATGTCGCCGGGCTGCAGGCGCGCGTTGGCCAGCGCGGCGCGGATCACCGCCTCCTGCGCGGCACCGTTGGGCGCGGTGAGGCCGCTGCTGCGCCCGTCCTGGTTGAGCGCCGAGCCGCGCAGCACGGCCAGCACGCGGTCACCGTCGCGCTGGGCGTCCGACAGGCGCTTGAGCACCAGCACGCCGCAGCCCTCGCCACGCACGTAGCCGTCGGCCGAGGCGTCGAAGGTCTTGCAGTGGCCGTCGAAGGACATCATGCGGGCGCGCGAGGTCAGCACCGCGCCATTGGGCGCCAGCGTGAGGTTGACGCCGCCGGCGAGCGCGAGCTCCGCCTCGCCGTTGCGCAGCGACTGGATGGCCCAGTGGATGGCCACCAGCGAGGACGAGCAGGCGGTGTCCACCGCCACGTTGGGGCCGTGCAGGCCGAAGAAGTACGACAGGCGCCCGGCCGCCACGCTGTGCGCGGTGCCCGAGGGCGTGTAGGCGTCGCCGTGGCAGGGGCCGCGCTCCTCGTTCATGAGGCCGGCGTAGTCGCTGGTGGTGATGCCCATGTACACGGCGGTGCGCGAGCCCGCCAGCGACGAGGGCGCCAGGCCCGCGCGCTCCAGCGCCTCCCACGACACCTCGAGCAGCAGGCGCTGCTGCGGGTCCAGGCTCACGGCCTCGCGCGGCGAGATGCCGAAGAAGGGCGCGTCGAAGCGGTCCACGCCCTCGACGAAGGAGCCCCAGCGCGTGTAGCTCTTGCCCATGGCGTCGGGGTTGGGGTCGTAGTAGCGCTCCACGTCCCAGCGGTGCGGTGGCACCTCGGTCACGGCGTCGCGGCCGCTGTGCAGCAGCGACCAGAAGGCCTCGGGCGTGTCGGCCTGGCCGGGGAAGCGGCAGCCCATGCCGATGATGGCGATGGGTTCGCTGCGGGCCTGTTCCGCGGCCGCCAGCTGGGCTTTCAACTGGTCGATGGCCACCAGCGAGCGCTTGAGCAGCGCGGCGTGGTCGGTGCCTTGGCGGGGTTCGGTCACGGTGTTTCCTAAAGGGTGTGAATCGCTTCAGCCCAGGCCGTCGAGACGGCGCATCAGCTGCTGGGCCAGTTCGTCTTCCGACAGTTCGTCGAAGGCGTCGACGTCGGGCGCGGCGGCGGGGGTGGGCGCGGGGTCGGGTGCGGGCCCCTGGGGCGCCGGCGCGCCGGCCGCGGGCATGAGGTCGGCGAACACCTCACGCGCCAGGTGCTCGGTGAGCGCCGCGACGCTGGGGTGGTCGAAGGTGAGCGTGGCCGGCAGGGTGCGCCCGACCGCCTGACCCAGGCGGTTGCGCAGCTCCACCGCCATCAGCGAGTCCAGGCCGAGCTGGCGCAGGGGTTCGGTCACGTCCAGGTCTTCGCCGCGCTGCAGGCCCAGCACCTTGACGGTGAGCTGGCGCACGTGGTCGCGCAGCAGGGTCTTGCGCCGGTTGGCGGCGGCCGATGCCAGGCGCTCGCGCAAGGACGGCTCGGGTGCGGCGGCGGTCTGGCCGGGCGCCGGCGCGTGGCCGGGCCGCGCCAGCCCGCGCAGCAGCTCGCCGAACAGCGGCGGCGCGCCGTCGGCCAGGTGCGCCCAGTCGCTGTCCAGCACGGCCAGCTGGGCGTTCGGGAACAGCGCGCCGGGCGCGGACCGGCGCATCGCGTGGTCGAGCGCGGCCAGGCCGTCGGCGGGTGCGATGGCGCGCAGCGAGCCGGGCTTGTCCAGGCGGCGGTCGGCGGCGGCGCCGATCTCCGCCCAGGGGCCCCAGTTGATGCTGACGGTGGGCAGGCCGCGCGCCTGGCGGTACCAGGCCAGCGCGTCCTCGAAGGCGTTGGCCGCCGCGTGGTTGGACTGGCCGGCCGGCCCCGCCACCGACGCGCCCGAGGAGAACAGCACCAGGAAGTCCAGGCCCGGGCACAGGGTGTGCAGGTTCCAGCTGCCCCGCACCTTGGGCCCCATCACGGTGGCAAAGCGCGGCCAGGTCTGCGCCGCGATGACACCGTCGTCCAGCACGCCGGCCGCGTGCACCACGCCGGCCAGCGGCGCCAGCGCGGCGGCCTCGGCCAGCACGCGCTGCAGCTCGGCGCGGCGCGCCACGTCGCCGCGCGCGGCCAGCACTTGCGCGCCCTGCCCCCGCAGGCCTTCGATCACCGCCAACGCGCGGGCGTCGGGCGCCTGGCGGCCCATCAGCACGAGGTGGCGCGCACCCCGCTCCACCAGCCACTCGGCCACGCGCAGCCCCAGGCCGCGCAGGCCGCCGGTGACGAGGTAGGCGCGGTCGGCGGCGAGGCGCGTCGGCCCCCCCGCCGGCGCGGTGGCCGCGTCGTGGCGCACCAGGCGGCGCGCCAGGCGCGCGCCGCCGCGCCGCGCGATCTGGTCCTCGCGCGAGGGCGATTGCAGTTCGTCCGCCAGCTGGCGCGCCGCCTCGGCGTCCTCGCTGGCGGGATCGAGGTCGAGGCGCACGCAGCGCAGCTCGGGGTGCTCCACCGCCACCACGTGGCCCAGGCCCCAGGCCGTGGCCTGGGCGGCGTCGGCGCTGTCGTTCGCGCGCGCGGCCTGCGCGCCGCGCGTGACCAGCCACAGGCCCGGCGCGCCGTCGGCGCTGCCCGCCTGGGCGGCCAACGTCTGCACCGTGGGCAACAGCCCGCCGATCAGGCGCTGCTGCTGCTGCTCGACGGCGTCCAGGTCCAGCGCCTCGTCCAGGCGCGCGTCCAGCGGCTGCAGCTGCACGACGCCCTGCCAGGGGCCCTCGCCCAGCGCGGCGGCCAGGCCGGCCGGGCCCTCGGCCAGCACGCGCACCTCGTCGCCGCGCGCGCGCAGTTCGCTGGCCAGCGCCTGCTGCAGGCCCGCCGCGTCGGGCAGCAGCAGCCAGCGCCGCGCCGCGTGGGCCTCGGCCTTGGCCTTGGCCTCGGCCAGCGGCTGGCGGGCCAGGAACACGGCCTGCTGTTGCAGCACGGGGTGTGGCGTGTCGCCGGGCAGCGCCGCCGGCTCGCCCAGGCCGTGCTGTTGGAACAGATCGATCCAGGCCCCGCGCGGCATCAGCGCGTACTGGCGGCGCTGGGTGTCGGCGTAGGCCCACCAGCCCTCGAGCAGGCCCACGGTGAGGTCGCCGAAGCGCTGGGGCGTGGTGCCCTCCAGCAGCACCAGCGTGCCGCCGGGTGCCAGCAGGCGGCGCACGTGATCCATGGTGGTGTCGAGGTCGGGCGTGGCGTGCAGCACGTTGGCGCCAATCACCACGTCGTAGGCGGCCTCGGCGAAGCCCTGCCCGGCGGGCGCGGCGCCGATGTCGAGCACGGCGTAGCGCATGAAGCCATGGGCGGCGAACTTCTCGCGCGCGCGGTGCAGGAACAGCGGCGACACGTCGGTGAAGGTGTAGTCCAGGTTCGCCGTGGGCAGGCGCGAGAGCACGTGGTGCGTGGTGCTCCCGGTGCCAGCGCCGATCTCCAGCACGCGCAGGGGCCGCCCGGCGGGCCAGGCCGCCGCGATGGCCGCCAGCGCGTCGGCGATGAGGGCGTTGTAGACCTGGGCTGGCGGCGAGTGCTGGTACAGGCGCTCGGTGTCGGCCAGCGAGCCGCCGGGGAACAGCAGGGCCAGCGGGTCGGCCTGGCCGCGCAGCACCGCCGCGAGTTCGCGCGCGCAGCGCGCGGTGAGGTTCAGCTCGGCGTCGCAGTCGGCGAAGCGCGCCAGCAGCTCGTGGTACCGCGCCTCGGGGTCGCCGGCCCCGGGCCAGTGCCGCACCGCGTAGCCGCCGGCACCGCGCACGAGCGCGCCGTCTTCCACCAGCATGCCCAGCATGCGCTCGAACAGGCGGCCGTGGCGCGGCAGCACGCCCAGGCGCGTGGCGAGCGCGGCGGCGGGGCCGAGGGCTTCGCCGGGACGCGGGTCCAGGCCCAGGCCATGCAGGGCCTGGCGCACGTAGTCGGCGGCCAAGGCGTCGAGTTCGGGCAGGAAAGCGGCGTAGCGGTCCAGGCCGTGCTGGCGCGCGAGTGCGTCCACGCGTGGGCCCAGGGCCTGGGCGATGGCGGCGGGCGAGGCGGCGCCGGCCGCGTTCGGCGGCAGCTCGCGCCACACGATCTCATGCAGCATGCGGCGCACGCTGGCCGGCACGCGGCCCTGCGGCGCCAGGGCCTCGGGCCGCGCGCGCTTGAAGTGCATGCCCTCGAAGCGGGCCAGCACGGCGCCGGCGTCGTCGAGCAGCGTGAGGTCGGCGCTGAAGGTCTCGGCCCGGGCCGGGTCGCGGCCTTCGCCGGGGCGCAGCCTCACGTGGTTCCAGACCGCGCGTCCCGGCGCGCCGTCCAGGCGGATGCGGTCCACCTGCAGCAGCAGGAAGGCCTGGTCCAGGGTCGCCCCCTGCTGGGGCAGGCCAGCGCCGATGACGTGGAAGCAGGCGTCCAGGCAGGCGGGGTGCCACAGCAGACCGGCCTCGGGCGCCAGGCCTTCGGGCCAGCACATGCGCGCCAGCACCTCGCCCTCGCCGCGCCGGATCGACTCGACACCGCGGAACAGCGGGCCGAAGTCCAGGCCCAGGGTCTTGAGCCAGCCGTAGTAGCGGTCCACGTCGATGGCCTCGCCCAGGCGCGCCGCGATCGCGGCGGGCGCCTCGTGCGCGGGCACCGGCGCGGTGGCGGCCGCGAGCCGCGCGCTGGCGTTCACCGGCCAGCCGCCCTCCTCGGCGTCGAAGGCGGCGATGCGCAGGGCGCTCACGCCCGCCTCGGGCGCGCCCAGCACCAGTTGCGCGCGCACCGGTTCGTCGCCGTCGAGTGGCATCGCGCGGTGCACGACGACATCGGTGATCTCCACCGGGCCGTCGCCGAACTGCAGCTGCGCGGCGGCGCGCGCCATTTCCATGTACACGGGCGAAGGCAGCAGCCAGCGGCCCAGGATGCGGTGGTCGCGCAGCCAGGGCTGGGCCGCCAGGCCCCAGCGCGTCTCGAACAGGCGGTCGCTGGTGAGCGACTGCGCCACCTCCCAGCCCAGCAGCGGGTGCAGCGGCGTGGGCAGCGGCTCGGCGCCGCGCGCGGGCGCGTGGTCGTCCGGCGCCCAGTAGCGCTCGCGCTGGAAGGGGTAGCCCGGCAGCGCGACACGGCGGCGCGCGCGGCCGGCGTCGAAGGCCGTCCAGTCGATGGCGGCGCCCAGGCCGTGCAGGCGGGCCAGGCTGCCGAGCAGGCTCTCCCAGTCACCGCGCCCTCGGCGCAGCGAGGGCAGCCAATGGCGCTGGCCGTCGCCCGAACCGTCCGGCAGGCAGGCCTGGCCCAGGCCCAGCAAGGTGGGGTGCGGGCCCACTTCCAGAAAGACCTCGACGCCCGCCTGCGCCAGCGCCTGGACCGCGGGCGCGAACTGCACCGCCTCGCGCACGTGCTCGCGCCAGTAGCCGGGCCGGGTGATGGCCTCGCCCACCGGGCGGCCCGTGAGGTTGGAGATCAGCTCGATGCGCGGCGCGCGCAGGTCCACCGACGCCACCACCCGCTCGAACTCGGCCAGCATGGGCTCCATCAGCGGCGAGTGGAAGGCGTGCGACACCTTGAGCCGCGAGCAGCGCAGGCCCTGGGCCTGGCATTGCGCCTCGACGGCCTCGATGGCGCGCAGGAGGCCCGAGACCACCACGTTCTGCGGCCCGTTGACCGCGGCGATGGACAGCTCGCTCGGCCAGGCCGCGATGAGCGCGGCCACGCGCGCGGGCTCGGCCATCACCGCGAGCATGCCGCCGTCGCGCGGCAAGGCGCCCATCAGGCGGCCGCGCGCCGCGATCAGCCGCAGCGCGTCGTCCAGGGCGAACACGCCGGCCACGCAGGCCGCCACGTATTCGCCCACGCTGTGTCCCATCACCGCCGCCGGCCGCACGCCCCAGGACAGCCAGAGCTGCGCCAGCGCGTACTCGACGGCGAACAAGGCGGGCTGGGTGAAGGCGGTGTCGTCGATGGCGCCGTCGGCCTCGGGCGCGAACAGCACCTCCAGCAGCGGGCGCGGCAGCTCGGCGTCGAGCCCGGCGGCGCAGCGCTCCAGCGCGGCGCGAAACACCGGCTCGCTGGCGCAGAGCTCGCGCGCCATGCCGGCGTACTGGGCGCCCTGGCCGGTGAACAGGAAGGCGATCTTGGGCGGGCGCGCGCCGGCCGTGGCGGCGAACACGCCGGGCGGGTCCTCGCCCGCGAGGTGCGCGCGCAGGCGCGACGCGGCTTCCTGCGGCGACGCCGCCAGCACCGAGAGGCGGTGCGCGAAAGGCGCGCGGCCGGTGTTGGCGCTGTAGGCCATGTCGGCCAGCGAGGCGCCGGCGCCGTCGAGCGCCTCGGCATAGGCCGCCGCGAGGGCGCGCAGCGCGCCGTCCTGGCGGGCCGTGGCGGTGAGCAGGTGCAGCGGCCGGTCGGGGCCGGCGGGGGCTGCGGCGGGCGCGGGCTCGGGCGCCTGCTCCAGCACCAGGTGCACGTTCGTGCCGCTGAAACCGAAAGAGCTGACGCCCCCCAGGCGCGGGCCCGCGCCGGCGGGCCAGGGCGTGAGCGCGGTGGGCACGCGCACCGCCAGATCGTCCCAGGGGATGTAGGGGTTGAGCGTCTGCACGTGCGGCTGGCCGGGCACCTGGCCGTGGCGCAGGGCCAGGGCCAGCTTGATCACGCCGCCCACGCCGGCGGCCGCTTCCATGTGGCCCACGTTGGCCTTGACCGAACCGAGCAGCAGCGGCGCATCGCCCGCCTGGCGCGGCTCGCCCAGCACCTTGGCCAGGGCCTGCACCTCGATCGGGTCGCCCAGCGAGGTGCCGGTGCCATGCGCCTCCACGAAGCCCACGCGCGCCGGGTCGACGCGCGCGTCGGCCAGGGCCTCGCGCAGCACGGCCTCCTGCGAGGGGCCGTTGGGCGCCGTAAGGCCGTTGCTGCGGCCGTCCTGGTTGGCCGCGCTGCCGCGGATGAGCGCGACGATGTTGTCGCCCGCCGCCTGCGCGTCGGACAGGCGCTTGAGCACCAGCACGCCGCAGCCCTCGCTGCGCACGAAGCCGTCGGCGCGCGCGTCGAAGGTCTTGCAGCGGCCGTCGGGGGCCATCATGTGCGAGCGCGACAGCGCCACGCTGACGTCGGGCGTGAGGATCAGGTTGACGCCGCCGGCCAGCGCGGCGTCGCACTCGCCGCGGCGCAGGCTCATGACGGCCTCGTGGATGGCCACGAGCGAGGACGAGCAGGCGGTGTCGATCGACAGGCTGGGCCCGCGGGTGCCCAGCACGTAGGACAGGCGGCCCGAGGCGATGCTGTGCGCGATGCCCGAGGCGGTGTAGGCGTCGAAGCGCTCCTTGCCGCCGTCGCGCAGCAGCTGGTAGTAGTCGCCGGCCGACATCCCGATGAAGACGCCGGTGCGGCTGCCCTCCAGGCGATCGGCCGGGATGCCGGCGTGCTCCAGCGCTTCCCAGGCCACCTCGAGCAGCAGGCGCTGCTGCGGGTCCATGCTGCGCGCCTCGCGCGGCGAGACGCCGAAGAAGTGCGGGTCGAAGCCGTCCACGTCGCCCACGAAGCCGCCCCAGCGCGTGTTCATCTTGCCCGGCGCGTCGGGGTCGGCGTCGTAGAAGTCGTCGATGGCCCAGCGCTGCGGCGGCACCTCGGTGATGGCGTCCACGCCGTCGCGCACCAGGGTCCAGAACCGCTCGGGCGTGTCGGCCCCCCCGGGGAAGCGGCAGCCGATGCCGACGATGGCGATCGGCTCGCGCGCGCCGGTGCCGCCGGCCTCGGCGAGCCGCGCCTGCAGCGCCGTCACGCGCTCCTGCAGCTCGTCGGCCAGCAGCGCCAGGCGCTTGGGCGAAAAGTGGCTGATGCGTTCCAGGAAGTCAGACATCCGATGGCTTTCTCTGCAGCTTCTTCGCAAACAAGGCCTCGATCTCCTCGTCGCTCAGGTCATCGATGGCCTCGACCGCGCCACTGGCCGTGGGCACGGGCGCGGGCGCGGCGGCGGCTTCGGTCTCGGCCTGCGGCGCCAGCAGCTGCCCGATGTACGCGGCCAGCGCGTCCAGCGTGGGGTAGTCGAACACCAGGGTGGCGGGCAGGCCGCGCGCCAGGCCCAGGTCCTTGCCCAGGCGGTTGCGCAGGTCCACGGCCATCAGCGAGTCCAGGCCCAGCTCGTTGAGCGGCTGGCGCGGGTCGATGCGGCGGGCGTCGGCCACGTCGACCACGCGCGCCACGTGCTCGCCGACGAAGGCGAGCAGGCGCTCGGCGCGCTGCGCGCTCGACAGCCCCTTGAGTTGATCGGCCAGCGAGGCGCCGCGCTCGGGCGCCGGCGCGCTCGCCGCGCGGGGCGCCTCGCTGCGCGCCGCGGCGCGGAAGCGCTCCAGCAGCGGCGGCGCGCCCGCTTCCAGGAAGCGCTCCCAGCGCACCGGGAACACGCCCACGCTGGTGGCCTCGCTGCGCATCAGCGACTGCAGCAAGTCCAGGCCCATGCGCGGCGCGATCGCTTCGATGCCGCGCGCGCCCACGCGCTGGTCGATCGCGCGGTCGGCGGCGGCGCCGACCTCGCTCCAGGCGCCCCAGGCGATGCTCAGTCCCGGCAGGCCTTGCGCGCGGCGGTGCAGCGCGAGCGCGTCGAGGAAGGCGTTGGCGGCCGCGTGGTTGCCCTGGCCGGACGAGCCCAGCAGGCCGGCCACCGAGGAATACAGAACGAAGAAGTCCAACGGCAGCTCGCGCGTGAGCGCGTGCAGGGCCCAGGCGCCCTCCACCTTGGGGCCCAGCGGGCGCGCGAAGCGCTCCCAGGTCTGCTGCTGCAGGGCGCCGTCTTCCAGCACGCCGGCGCTGTGAATGACGCCGCGCAGCGGGTGGTCCTCGCCGATCAGGTCCAGCACGCGCGCCACTTCGTCGGCGCGCGACATGTCGGCCTGCACCAGCTTGAGCTGCGCGCCGAGCGCGCGCATGGCGTCCAGCGTGGCCAGGGCGGCCTCGCCGGGTGCGCGGCGGCCCACCAGCACCAGGTGGCGCGCGCCCTGCTCGGCCAGCCGCATGGCGCTGATCAGGCCCAGGCCCGAGAGGCCACCCGTGACCAGGTAGCTGGCCTCGGGCGAGAGCGATTCCATGCAGGCCTGCGCCGGATCGTGGCGCGTGAGCACCACCTTGCCGGTGTGGCGCGCCTGGGCCATGAAGCGGAAGGCCTCGGCGCCGCGCGCCAGCGCAAAGGCGTGGTACGGCAGCGGCTGCAGCTCACCCGCGTTCACCAGGCCCATCACCCGCTCGAACAGGGCCTGGGCGGCGGCCGGGTCCTGGTAGCGCTGGGCGTTGAGGTCGATGGCGTGGTAGCGCGCCTGGGGGCGCTCCTGCGCGAAGCGCTCGGGCGTCCAGATGTCGCGCTTGCCGATCTCCAGGAAAACGCCATCGGCCGCCAGGCAGCGCACGCTGGCCGCGATGAAGTCGCCGGCGAGCGAATTGAGCACCAGGTCCACGCCGCGGCCCTGCGTGAGGCGCAGCACCTCGTCGGCGAAGTCCAGCGTGCGCGAGTCCATGACGTGGTCGACGCCGAGCGCGCGCAGCGTGGCGCGCTTGGGCTCGCTGCCGGCGGTGGCGAACACCTGCGCCCCCGCGCGCCGCGCCAGCTGGAGGGCCGCCATGCCCACGCCGCCGGCACCGGCGTGGATGAGCACGCGCTGGCCCGGGCGCAGCCCGCCGAGCGTGTGCAGCGCGTGGCAGGCGGTCATGAAGGCAAAGGGCAGCGTGGCCGCCTGGGCGTAGCCCAGGTCGCGCGGCAGCGGCGCCACGTGGCGTTCCTGCGTGATCACGTGGCTGGCGAAACAGGCTTCGCCCGTGGCCACCACGGCGTCGCCCACGGCGAAGCGGGTGACGCCTTCGCCCACGCGCACGATGCGCCCGGCGCATTCGCCGCCCAGGGGCTCGGGGTCGTCGCGCAGGGCGACGGCGTTCATGATGTCGCGAAAGTTCAGGCCGGCCGCGCGCACCGCGATCTCGACCTCGCCCGGGCCGGGCGCGCGCCGCGCCATCGGGCGCAGGGCCATGTCGTCGAACACGCCGCTGGCGGCCTTTTCCAGTCGCACCGGCGCGTCGTCGGCGGCCACCAGCGGGAAGGGCGCCAGGCGCGCCACGTGGCGCCGACCGCCGCGCAGCGCGACCTGGTCCTCGGCATCGGCCGCGGCCAGCGCGCGCAGCAGGCCGCCGGCCATCGCGGACGCATCGGCCCGCGGATCGAGATCGACGCAGCTGGCGCGCCACTCGGGGTGCTCCAGCGCAATGACCTTGCCCAGGCCCCAGGTCGGCGCCTGCGCGGCGTCGACCGCGTCGGCGCCATCGACGGCCACCGCGCCGCGCGTGGCGATCCACAGGCGCGGCGCGGTGGCGAACGCGGTGGCGCCCATGGCCTGCACCAGATCCAGCAGCGAGCCGAGGCCGGCGCGCAGCGAAGGCACCACGGCGCCGGCAGGGGCCGGGGACGTGTCGAGGCTGCCGAGGTGGACCACGCCCCGCCAATCGGCACCGGCCAGGGCCTGGCGCAGCGCGGCGGCGTCGGCCCCGGTGGCGGCGTTCGCGGGCCGCAGGTCCACCACCTGGCCGGCCCCACGCAGGCCGGCGGCCAGGGCGTCGCCCACGCCCTGTTGATCGGTCAGCAGCAGCCAGCGCCCGCCCGTGGGCATCGGCTCCAGCGCTTCCACCGGTTTTCGCGCGGCCAGCAGCACCTCGCGCGATCGCGGGTCGGGCGAATCGATGGCCGCGGCCTCGAAGCCGGTCTCGGCCAGCAGCGACAGCCAGCGCTCGCGCGACAGCAGCGGCTGGCGGGGCCGCAGGTCGGTGTCGGTGAAGCGCCACCAACCCTCGGTGAGGCCGAAGGTGATGTCGATCCAGCGCTCGTCGCCGGCCACCTCCAGCATCAGCAGGGTGCCGCCGGGCGCCAGCGCCCCGCGCAGGCGGCCCAGGGTGCGGCGCAGGTCGGCGGTGGCGTGGACCACGTTGGAGGCGATCACGAGGTCGAAGCGGCGCCCGTCCAGGCCCTGCGCGGCCAGGTCCTGCTCCAGGTCCAGGGCCTGGAAGGCCATGAAGCGGTGCGCCGCGAAGGCCTCCTTCGCGCGCGCCACCATGGAGGGGCCGACGTCGGTGAACAGGTAGTCGCAGCGCCCGGCGGGCAGCGCGGGCGCCAGCCAGGCGGTGGTGCCGCCGGTGCCGCCGCCCACCTCCAGCACGCGCAGGCGCTGGCCCGGGGGCAGTTGGCGCAGCGCGGCGCGAACGGTTTCGCGCACCAGTTGGTTGTAGGCCTTGGCCTCGGGGGCGTCGCGGTACAGGGCCTCGGCCAGCGCGGCCGAGCCGTCGGGGAACAGCCGGTGCAGCGGGTCCACCGCGCCGCGCAGGATGCCGCCCAGCGCCTCGCCGCAGTTCGCGGTGAGCGTGAAGCGCGGGCGCGCGGCCGGGTGGCGCTGCAGCAGCGCGGGCAGGCGCTGCAGAGGGTCGGCCGGCGTGGGCCAGTGCAGCACGCGCCAGGCCCCGCCCTCGGCGCGCAGCACGCCGTCCTCGGCCAGGATGGCCAGCAGGCGCGGCAGCAGGCGGTGGTAGCGCGGCGCCACGCCGAGCCTGCGCGCCAGCGCGGCGGCTTCCACCCGCTCGCCGGCCGCGGGGCGCCAGCCCAGCTCGGCCAGCGCGCGCACGATCCAGTCGGCGCTCAGGGACTCCAGCGCCAGGAAGGCCTGGTGGTAGTCGTCCAGGCCATGCTCGCGCGCCAGGCCGTCGAGCAGCGGGCCGGCGCACGCGGCCAGCTCGGCGGGCGCGGGCAGCCAGGCGGCGTCGCTCGCGCGCGGCCATTCGATCGCGTAGACCGGGGCCTCGCCCGCGCCCAGCGGGCGCAGCGCGATGCCCTCCAGCGTGGCCACCGGCCCGTGCTCGTCGGCGACGGTGACGCTGGCCTTGAGCAGCCCCGCCCCGCCCTCGCCCACGGCGATGCGCGCGTGGCTGGTCACCCGCGGCCCCGGCGTGCGGTGCCATTGCAGGCGCTCGATCGCCATCGGCAGGTAGGCCTGGCCGGCGGCCGTGCGCTCGGGCAGCGCCGCCGCCATCACCTGCAGGCAGGCGTCGAGCAGGGCCGGGTGCAGCAGGTAGTCGCCCGCGCCGGCGGCGGCGGGCAGTTCGATCTCGCCCAGGGCTTCGCCGTCCTGGCGGTGCAGGCGTTGCACGCCGTGCAGGCTGGGACCGAAGTCCAGCCGGCGCGCGCGCAGGCCCTCGCGGTGCGCGGCGCCGTCCAGCGTGCGGGTGCAGCGCTCCCGCACGGCCTCGCGCGGCTCGGGCAGCGGCGCGTCGGCGCGCTCGGCCGGGTCGGCGTAGCGGCCCAGCACGTGCCGTTGCCACGCGTCCTCATCGGCGCCATCGGCCTGCGACAGCACCTCGACGCTGGCGGCCTCGCCCTCGGGCCGGCGCACGACGACCTGCACCGTGCGGGCCTCCTCGCCCTCGAAGGCCAGCGGCTCGACGATCGCCACCTCGTGCAGCGCACGCGCCTCGCCCCAGACCTGGCGGCTGGCGGCCAGCGCCATTTCCAGGAAGCCGGTGGCCGGCAGGATGGCGCGGCCGTTGACCTGGTGGTCGGCCAGGTACGGCAGGTCGGCGGCGCGCAGGCGCTGTTCGAACGACACCACCTCGCGCAAGGCGCCGCGCAGGCGCGCGCCCAGCAGCGGGTGCGCGGTGTCGCGGCCCACGGGCCGGGGCGCCACGGCGCGCGCGCGGAACCACTGGCGCTCGCGCTGGAAGGGGGTGCTGGGCAGGTCGGCGGGCCGGCAGCCGGACGAGGACCAGACGGCCCGCCAGTCCAGCGGCGCGCCGGCCAGGAACAGGCTGCCCAGCGATTCGGCGAGCTGGTCGAGGTCGTCGCGGCCCTTGCGCAGCGTCGGCACCAGGGTGGGCAGACGGGCGGGCGCGCCCTCGCCCAGCGTGGCCTCCACGAACGGCAGCAACGTGGGGTGGGGGCCGACCTCGATGCACACGTCGGGCGAGAGGCCGGCCAGCGTGCGCAGGCCGTCGGCGAAGCGCACGGCCTCACGCACGTGGCGGCGCCAGTAGCGGGGCTGGGTCACCTCGGCCGGGTCGGCCCAGCCGCCCGTGAGGTTGGACACCAGGCGCAGCCGCGGCGCGGCGAACGGCACGCTCGACGCGGCCTGCTCGAAGGCGTCCAGCACCGGGTCGACCAGGGGCGAATGGAAGGCGTGCGAAACCGGCAGCACCTGGCAGCGGTGGCCGCGCGCCGCGAAGCCCTCGCACAGGGCGTCCACGTCGGCGGCGGCGCCCGCGATCACGGTCTGGCGCGGGCCGTTGACCGCCGCGATGGCGACACGCGCCGCGCGCGGGGCGAGCGCCTCGGCCACCTCGGCCTCGGGCGCGGACACGGCCGCCATGCGGCCACCGGCGGGCAGCGATTGCATCAGCCCGCCGCGCCGGGCGATCAGCCACAGGGCGCGCTCCAGCGGCATCACGCCCGCGAGGCAGGCGGCCACGAGTTCGCCCACCGAATGGCCCATCACCGCGTCGGGCCGGACGCCCCAGCTGATCCAGAGCTGCGCCAGCGAGTACTCGATGGCGAACAGCGCGGGCTGGGTGAAGCCGGTGTCGTCGAGCCGCTTCGCCGGCGCCTCGGGGTCGAACAGCAGCTCGAGCAAGGGGCGCTCGATCGCGCCCTGCAGCCCGGCGGCGCATTCATCGAGCGCGCGGCGGAACACCGGCTCGCGCTCATAGAGGGTGCGGCCCATGCCCAGGTACTGCGCGCCCTGCCCCGTGAACAGGAAGGCGATGCGCGCCGGGTCGCGGCGGTTCACGCGCGCGGTGCGCAGGTTCGGCGCCTCGCGGCCCTCGGCCAGGGCGCGCAGGCCCTCGACCAGTTCGGTCACGCTGCGCGCCAGCACCACGGCGCGCTGCGCGAAGGCCGCGCGGCCCACGGCGGCGCTGAAGCAGAGATCGGCCAGCGATTCGTCGGGCCGGCCCGCGAGGGCCTCGGCGCAGCGCGCGGCCAGCGCGGCCAAAGCGGCTTCGTTCTTGGCCGACAGCACGAACGGCCACTGGCGGCCCAGGGCGTGGTCCGCCCTGGCCGGCGCCGTGGGGGCCTCCTCCACCAGCACGTGCGCGTTGGTGCCGCTGAAACCGAAGGAGCTGACGCCCGCGATGCGGCGGCCGTTGATGGGCTCCCAGGGCGTGAGCGCGGTGGGCACGCGCAGGGCGAAATCGTCCCAGGGAATGTGCGGGCTGGGCGTCTTGAAGTGCAGGTGCGGCGGGATCTGCCGCTGCTGCAGCGACAGCACCAGCTTGATGAGCCCGGTGACGCCGGCCGCCGCTTCCAGGTGGCCCACGTTGGTTTTCACCGAACCCAGCCACAGCGGCTGTTCGCGCCCGGCGCCGAACACCGCGCCCAGGGCCTGCACCTCCAGCGGGTCGCCCAGTTGCGTGCCGGTGCCGTGCGCCTCGATCAGGCCGACCTCGTGCGGCCGCAGGCCGGCGCGTTCCAGGGCCTCGCGGATCACCGCTTCCTGCGCCGGGCCGTTGGGCGCCGTCAGGCCGCTGCTGGGACCGTCCTGGTTGACGGCGCTGCCGCGAATCACCGCGAGCACGCGGTCGCCGTCGGCCATCGCATCACTCAGGCGCTTGAGCACCACCACGCCGCAGCCCTCGCCGCGCGCGAAGCCGTCGGCGGACGCGTCAAAGGTCTTGCAGCGGCCGTCGGGCGCGAGCATGCGCGCGTGCGACAGCGCGATGTACAGGTCGGGCGAGAGGATCAGGTTGACGCCGCCGGCCAGGGCCATGCGGCAGTCGCCCGCGCGCAGCGCCTGGCAGGCCAGGTGCACGGCCACCAGCGAGGACGAGCAGGCGGTGTCCAGCGTGAGGCTGGGCCCCTGCAGGCCCAGCAGATACGAGAGGCGGCCCGAGCCGATGCTGTGGGCGATGCCGGAGGTGAAGTGCGCATCGAGCAGGGAACGGTCGCCGCTCATGAGCTGCAGGTAGGCGTAGTCGCTGCTGCACATGCCCATGTAGACGCCGGTGCGCGTGCCCTCCAGCCGGTCGGGCGCCTGGCCCGCGTGCTCCAGGGCCTCCCAGCTCACTTCGAGCAGCAGGCGCTGTTGCGGGTCCATGCCCTGGGCCTCGCGCGGCGCGATGCCGAAGAAGCCGGCGTCGAAACCGTCGATGGCGCCGAGGAAGCCGCCCGCGCGCGTGGCGATGCGACCGGGCGCCTCGGGGTCGGGGTCGTACAGGGCCTCGGTGTCCCAGCGATCGGCGGGCAGCGGGCCGATGGCGTCCACGCCGTCGCGCATCAGGCGCCAGAAGCTGTCGGCGTCGTTGCCGCCGCCGGGCACGCGGCAGCCCAGGCCGATGATGGCGATGGGCTCGCGCGCCGCGGCCTCCAGCGCGGCCACGCGCGACTGCGCCGCCTCCAGCGCGAGAAAGGCGCGCTTGAGGGGCGACAGGGCGGATTCGCCAGCGGGGGCCGGGGGGCTTGCGTCGTTCATCGTTCAGGTCTTGTCCAGGCGCGCGAGCAGCAGCGCTTCGATCTCGGCGTCGCTCATGGCGGCCACGGCGGCCTCGCCCCATGCGGCGGGCGCGGCGGGCGCGGCCAACGGGGCGGCGGGTGCGGCCGTGTCGGTGGGCGCCACGCGACCCAGCAGGTGCGCGGCCAGCGCGTCGATGGTGGGGTAGTCGAACATCAGCGTGGCGGGCAGCGGCTTGTCCAGGCCCAGGCCGGTGCCGAGCTGGTTGCGCAGCTGCACGGCCATGAGCGAGTCGAATCCGAGGTCCATCAGCCGATCGTGCCGCCCTGGCGGCTCGTTCTGGTCCAGGCGCAGCACGCGAACGACCCGATCGCGCACGAATTCACGCAAGACGTCCAGGCGTTCGCCTGGCAAGGCCTCGCGCACCCGCCGCCGCAGCGCCTCGGCCGCTTCCTGCGGCCCGGTGCGCGTGGGCGCGCTCGCCGGCGCACCGGCCGGCTCGATCGCCTGCGTCACGCCACCGGCGGCCTCGGCCGAGCCCGGCGCGCGCGCCACGATGAGGTGCTGGCCCAGGGCCTCGGCGGGCGAGCCCGCGGGCGGCCAGGCGCCGGCCTCGTCGAAGCCGGCCTCGCGCAGGGCGCGCACCCAGGTGGTGGGCGGCAGCAGCGGGTTGTCGGTGCGCAGGTCGTCGGCGAAGTGCTGCCAGCCTTCGATCAGGCCGGTGCTCATGTCGAACCACGCCAGGTGGGTGGTGGACTCCACCAGCACCAGCACGCCGCCCGGGGCGAGCAGGCCACGCAGGCGCTGCAGCGCGGTGCGCAGGTCCTTGCTCGCGTGCACCGCATTGGCGGCGACGATGGCGTCGAAGCCGCCCGGCGCATAGCCCTGCGCGGCCGGGTCCTGGTCCATGTCGAAGGCGCCGAAGCTCAGGAAGCGGTGCTCGGCGAAGCGCTCGCGCGCGCGGTCGAGGAACACGTCGGACACGTCGCTGAAGTGGTAGCGCGCGCGATCGGCCGGCAACGCGGCCAGCACCGCGGCGCTGGTGCCGCCGGTGCCGGCGCCGATCTCCAGCACGCGCAGCTGGCGGCCTGGCGGCACCGAGGCGCCCAGCGACTCGAAGGCGGTGGCGGCCAGGCCGTTGATGTAGCGCATGGTGGCCGAGCGCTGGTACAAGTTTTCGGCGAGTTCGAAGGAGCCACCAGGGAACAGGGTTTCCAGCGGGCTTTCGCGGCCACGCAGCACGGGCTCGACCAGCGAGCCGCAGTGGCGCAGGTAGTCCAGCAGGGGCTGGTTGTCGGCGAACAGGGCCTCGGCGCCGGCCCACAGCGCGGGCAGGTCGGGCGCGGCCAGCGGCGCGTCGGCCACGAAGGCCTCGCCCGCGGCGCGCAGATCGCCGCGCGCGGCCAGGCCGGCCAGCCAGCGCGCCACCAGGTGGCGGTAGCCGGCCGCGATGCCGCCGGCCTGCAGCACCTCGTCGAGCGTGCGCGATTCGCCGGCCACGCGAAACAAGCCCGCCTCGTGCAGCGTGTGCGCGGCGTGCGCGAGGGTGATGGCCTCCAGGCAGGCCCATTTGGCGGGGTAGGAGGCGATGCCCAGGTCCAGCGGGCCGCGTTGTGCCTGCCGGTCCAGCGCCTGGCTCAGCGCGGCCCAGCGCTGGCCCGCGTTCAAGGCCATGCCCGGCGCCTGGTTGACCACGTCCATCCAGTGGCGCGTGGCGCGCCAGGGATAGCTCGGCGCGGCCACGCGGCGGCGCGCGAAGGGTGCGTCGAAGCCGGCCCAGTCCACCTCGGCGCCCGCCGCGTAGAGCTTCTGCAGGCCCTCCAGCATGTCGTTCGCCTCGGGCCGCTCGCGGTGCAGCGAGGGCAGCCAGTCGACGGCCGCCCCGGCCGCGCATTCGGCCCCCATGCCCAGCAGCACCGGGTGCGGGCCGACCTCGATGAAGTGCGTGATGCCCTGGCGCAGCAGCACCTGCAGGGCCGGCGCGAAGCGCACCGGCTGGCGCATGTGGCGCAGCCAGTAGTCGGGGTCGGCCAGCTCGTTCGGGCCCACGGGCTCGCCCGTGAGGTTGGACACCAGGGCGATGGCCGGCGGCGAGAAGCGCACGCTGGCCAGCGCTTCGCGCAGGCCGGGCAGCGCGGGCTCGATGAGGGCCGAGTGCGCCGCGTGCGGCACGCGCAGCGATTTGGCGCGCACGCCCTGGGCCTGCAGCGCGGCCACGGCGGCCGTCACGCTGTCGCGCGGGCCGCTGATGACGAAGTGCTCGGGGCCGTTGTCGGCGGCGATGGCGAGCGCCGGGTCGCCGCTGGCGGCCAGCTGGGCCTGCACCGTGGCCAGCGGCGCGAACACGGCGGCCATGCCGCCGTCGGCCGGCAGCGCGTGCGTGAGGCGCCCGCGCGCGGCCACGGCGCGCAGGCCGTCCTCCAGCGACAGGGCGCCGGCCACGCAGGCCGCCGCGTACTCGCCCAGGCTGTGGCCCAGCAGGGCCTCGGGCTCGATGCCCCAGGAGCGCCAGAGCGCGGCCAGCGAGACCTCGATGGCGAAGGTGAGCGGCTGGGCGTAGACCGTGTCGTCGATGGACACCGCCGCGTCAGGCGGGGCGTACAGCAGCGCCAGCAGGCCCCGGTCCATGTGCGGGCGCAGCGCGGCGTCGCAGGCGTCCATGGCGGCGCGGAACACGGGCTGCTGTTCGTACAGCGCGCGCCCCATGCCCACGTGCTGGGCGCCCTGCCCGGTGAACAGGAAGGCCACGCGCGGGCGCGTGGCGCCCTCGTTGTGGCCGCTCACCAGCGCCTCGGACTCGCGCCCGTCCAGAAAAGCGCGCAGGCCGTCGATCATCTGCGCCGCGTTCTGGCCGCGCACGGCCAGGCGGTGCACGAAATGCGCGCGGCCGGCGTTGGCGGTGAAGCACAGGTCGGCCAGGTTCAGGTCGGGCGCGGCCAGGGCCTGCGCGTAGCGCCGCGCCAGCTCGGCCAGCTCGCCGTCGTGCCGCGCCGACAGGGCCAGCAGGTGCGTGGTGCGCTCGTGCGCGGGCGCCTCGCGCGCGGGCGCCTCGGGCGCGGCCTCCAGGACCACGTGGGCATTGGTGCCGCTGAAGCCGAAGGCGCTGACGCCCGCGAGCCGGCGCCCCTCGATGGGCGCCCAGGGCGTCACGGCGGTGGGCACCTTCAGCGGCCAGGCGGCCCAGTCGATGTGCGGGTTGCCCTGGCGGAAGTGCAGGTGCGGCGGCAGCTCGCCGCGCTGCAGGCCCAGCACCACCTTGGCGACGCCGGCCAGGCCGGCCGCGGCCTCCAGGTGGCCGATGTTGGTCTTGATGGAGCCGATGAGCAGGGGCCGCGCGGCCTCGCGGCCCGCGCCGAGCACGGCCCCCAGGGCGCCGACCTCGATCGGGTCGCCCAGCGGCGTGCCGGTGCCGTGCGCCTCGACGTAGCCGATCTCGCCCGGCCGCACGCGCGCGTTGGCCAGGGCGGCGCGGATCACGTCTTCCTGCGCCGGGCCGTTGGGCGCGGTCAGGCCGCCGCTGCGGCCGTCCTGGTTGATGGCGCTGCCGCGCACCACCGCCAGCACGCGGTCGCCCCGCGCCTGCGCGTCCGACAGGCGCCGCAGCACCAGCACCACGCAGCCTTCGCCGCGCACGTAGCCGTCGGCGGCGGCGTCGAAGGTCTTGCAGCGGCCGTCGGCGGCCATCATCCGCGCCTTCGAGAAGTTGATGTTCATCTCGGGCGTGAGCATCAGGTTGACCGCGCCCACCAGGGCGGTGTCGCACTCGCCCAGGCGCAGGCCCTGGACCGCCAGGTGCAGGGCCACCAGGGACGACGAGCAGGCCGTGTCCACCGTGACGGCGGGACCCTGCGCGCCCAGCACGTAGGACAGCCGCCCCGAGGCCACGCTGTAGGAGTTGCCGGTGCCGAAGTACGGGTCGATGAGTTCGTGGTGGCGGTAGATGGCGCGGCCGTAGTCGTTGTTGCCCACGCCCATGTAGACGCCGGTGCGCGTGCCCGCCAGCTCGCCCGGCGCCTGGCCGGCGTTCTCCAGGGCTTGCCAGGCCACTTCGAGCAGCAGGCGCTGCTGCGGGTCCATGCTGGCGGCCTCGCGCGGCGAGATGCCGAAGAACTCGGCGTCGAAGCGGTCCACGCCGTCGAGGAAACCGCCATGGCGCGTGGTCATCTTGCCGGGCGCGTCCGGGTCCGCGTCGTACAGCGCGTCGAGCGGCCAGCGATCGGCGGGAATGCCGCCGATGGCGTCGCGGCCGTTCCACAGCAGATCGCCCAGGCCCTCCATGTCTTTCACGCCGCCCGGCAGGCGCAGCGCCAGGCCGACGATGGCCAGCGGTTCGTGCGCGGCCGACTGCGCGCGCGCCAGCTGCGCCTTGAGCTCGCGGATTTCGAGCAGGGCGCGCTTGACGGGCGACAGGGCTTCGGTGGCGGGCTGCGGGTCGTTCATGTTCCGGGGCTTTCGGGTCCGCCCGAGAGTTCCTGCATCAGCAGGGCCTCGGCTTCTTCGTCGGACAGCGCGGCGAGCTCGCCATGGGCCGGCGCGCCGGCCGTGGCCTGGGGCGCGGGCGCGTCCTCCAGGCCGAGCGCGCGCATCAGGTAGGCGGTGAGCGCGTCGAGGTTGGGGTAGTCGAACAGCAAGGTGGCCGACAGCGGCTGGCCGATGGAGCGCGTCAGGGCGTTGCGCAGCTCCACCGCCATCAGCGAGTCGAGGCCGATGTCCTTGAGCGCGCGCCGGGGGTCGATGGCGGTGCCGGCGTCCAGGCCCAGCACCTGCAGCGCGCGCTCGGCGAGGTGGGCCATGAGCGCGCCGCGGCGCTGGCCGGCGGGCAGCTGGCGCAGGCGGGCGGCCAGGGTGGCGTCGGGCACGGCCTCGGCGGCGGGCGCGGGGCGGCGCGCGGCGGCCGGGAACAGGGCCGCGTCCACGCCGGCCGGCAAGTGCGAAAGGAAGGCCGACCAATCGATCGGCAGCACCAGGGCGTGCGTGGCCCCCTCGCGCCACAGGGCTTCCAGGCGTTGCAGGCCCAGCTCGGGCTCGATGGGCTTGAGGCCACGCCCGGCCCAGGGGTCGCGGCCCGAGGCCGCCAGCTGTGTGGCCATGCCGCCCTGCGCCCAGGCGCCCCAGCCGACGCTGAGCGCGGGCAGGCCCAGCGCGCGGCGCGCGCGCGCCAGGGCGTCGAGTTCGGCGTTGGCGGCGGCGTAGGCGCACTGGCCGGGCGCGCCCAGCCAGCCGCCGGCGGCGGAATAGAGCACGAAGAAGTCCAGCGGCCACTCGCGCGTGAGCGCGTGCAGCACGCGCGCGCCCCCCACCTTGTTGCGCAGCACGGCGGCGCAGCGCGCCCAGGTCTGGCGGATCAGCGCGCCGTCGTCCAGCACGCCGGCCGCGTGCACCACGCCGCGCAGGGGCGGCAGCTCGCGCGCGAGTTCGGCCAGGAGCGCGCCCATGGCGCCGGCGTCGGCGGCGTCCAGCGCGGCCACGCGCACGCTCACGCCGCTGCCGCGCAGCGCGGCGATGGCCGCCTGCGCCTCGGCCGAGGGCGCGCGGCGACCCAGCAGCACCAGATGGCGCGCGCCGCGCTGGGCGAGCCCGCGCGCGGTGTGCAGCCCCAACGCGCCCAGTCCCCCGGTGATGAGGTAGCTGGCGTCGGCGCGCACGAGACCGGCCGGTGCCGCCTGCGGCGCCGGGGGCAGGCGCAGCACCAGTTTGCCGGTGTGCCGGGCCTGGGCCATGTGGCGGAAAGCTTCGCTGGCGCGCTCGAAATCGAAGGGCGTCACCGGCAAGGGGCGCAGGCTGCCGTCGGCCAGGCCGGCCAGCACCTCGTCCAGCAGCGGCGCCACCATCGCGGGGTCGGCGTAGGCCTCGTCGCCGAAGTCGTAGGCGCGGTAGCGCAGGCCGGGGTGGCGCGCGGCCACGGCCTCGGGCGTCCAGATGCCGCGCTTGCCCAGCTCCAGGAACCAGCCGCCCGGCGCGACCACCGACAGGCCCGCGGGAATGAAATCGCCCGCCAGCGAGTTGAGCAGCACGTGCACGCCCTCGCCTTGCGTGGCGCGCTTCAGTTCCTCGGCAAAACCGGTGCTGCGCGAGTCCATCACCTGCGCCACGCCGAGCGAGCGCAGAAAGGCGCGCTTGTCCTCGGAGCCCGCGGTGGCGTACACCGTGGCGCCCGCGCGCAGGGCCAGTTGCACCGCCGCCAGGCCGACGCCGCCCGCCCCCGCGTGGATCAGCACGCGCTGGCCGCGCCGCAGGCCGGCGATGCGCTGCAGGCCGAACAAGGCGGTGAGGAAGGCCACCGGCAAGGCGGCCGCCTGCTCGAACGACAGCGTGGCGGGCAGGCGCGACAGGAAGGCCGCGGGCACCACGGCCTCGCTGGCCATGCTGCCGTGGGCGAAGCCGAACACGGCGTCGCCCACGCGCAGGCCGTCGACGCCGGCGCCGCATTCGATCACCGTGCCCGCGCATTCGGCGCCGAGCGGGATGCCCGTGCCGGGGTAGACGCCCAGGGCCAGCAGCACGTCGCGGAAGTTCAGCGCCGCCGCGGCCACGCGCAGGCGCACCTCGCCGGCCTGCAAGGCCGGGCGCGCCAGGGGGCGGATGGCCAGCCCGTCGAGGGTGCCGGCCTGCGCCACTTCCAGGCGCCGGGGCGCGTCGGCCACGGGCGCCGGCGCCGCGTCCGGGTGAGTCAGCGCCAGCGGCACCAGCCGCTGCACCCAGGCACCGCCGCCGCGCAGCGCGGTGTCGGGACCGGCGCCCAGCAGCCAGGGCAGCAGCGCCGCGCCGTCGCTGGCCGCGGCCTCGATGTCGATCGCGCGCGGCTGCAGTTCGGGGTGTTCCACGCGCAGCACACCGAGGAAGGCCCAGGCGCCCGCGGCCGCCAGGCCCGCCGGTGCTTCGCCGGCGTGCACCGATTGCGCCGAGCGCGTCACCAGGGTGAGCGGTGCCGGCGCCGCGACCAGGGCCTGGGCCAGGTGCAGCAGCGCGCCGCTGGCCAGCCGCTCGGCGTGTTCGGGGTCATCGGCCTCCAGCGCCGGGGCGTCCAGGCCCCAGAGGTGCACCGCGCCGCGCAGCGGGCCGCTGGCCTGGGCCGCGTCCAGCACCGCCTTGAAGTCCTGCGGGCCGTGCGGGTCCACGGTCCAGCGGTCCCCGCCCAGGGATTGCAGGCGCTCGCCCGGCCGCACCTCGATGCAGCGCGCACCGCGCGCCTGCAGCGCCGCCCGCAGCGAGGCCGCCAGGCCCGAGGCGTCGCTCAACAGCAGCCAGGCGCCGTCGGCGGGACGCTCGGGGGACACGGCGCCGGCGGGCGCCGGCTGCCAGCGCGCCTCGTACACACCCTCGTCCGGCGCGTCGCCGGCCAGGCGCCGCGCGTCGGCGCGCGCGAAACGGGCGCCGGTGATGAAGGCCACCGGCTCGCCGGCCTCGTCGTCGAGGCGCAGGTCGGCCGCGAAGGCCTCGGCGCCCGGCGCCGGTTCGGCGCGCAGGGTGGCGCTGGCGCGCAGCCGCGCCAGGCCCGGGCGCCACAGCGCGAAGCGCTCGACGCCCATGGGCACCCAGAGTTGGGTGGGCAGCCCCGCCGAGCCGGCCGAGGCGGCGGCCGCGCAGAGCTGCAGGGCCGCGTCGAGCAGGGCCGGGTGCAGGCCGAAGCGCGGCGCCTCGTGCGACAGCTCGGGCGGCAGGGCCAGCTCGCCCCGGGCCCAGCCGTCGCCGGCGGCCAAGACCTGCACGCCGCGAAAGCCGGGGCCGAAGGCCACGCCGAGCGAGTCGAAGCGTTGATAGAAAGCGGCGCGGTCGACGGCGGCGCCTTCCATCGGGGCGGGTGCGGCGCCAGGCGACGGCGCGGCCTCGCGCCGCCCGATGGCCGAGCACACGCGCTGCCAGCCGGGTGCCGCGTCGATGGCCTGGAACAGCTCCAGCACCGCGCCCGCCGCGCCGTCGCGCACGACCACCTGCCAGGCCAGTTCGCCCGCGTCCGGCAGCGGCAGCGGGCGGTCGACGGCGAAGGCCTCGAGCGAGCCTGCGCCGGCCTCGGCGCGCCAGGCCGCGTGCAGGGTCTCCAGCATGGCCGCGCCCGGCATCAGCAGGCGCCCGCCGATGCGGTGGTCGCGCAGCGCGCCCGCGCTGTCCACCGTCCAGCGCGCCTGGTAGACCCGGTCGCTGGTGGCCGCGAGCGGCAGGCGCGCGCCCAGCAAGGGGTGCGCGCCGCTGGGCCGCGCGGGGGCGGCAGCGGCCACCGGCGTGGGGCGCAGCCAGTAGCGCTGGCGCTGCCAGGGGTAGCGCGGCAGGTCCACCACCTCGCCCGGGCCGCCGAGCAAGGCCTCGGTGTCCAGCGTGTGGCCCACCACGTGCAGCGCGGCGGCCGAGGCCAGCAGCGTGTCGCGCTCGGGCTTGCCCCGGCGCAGCGAGGCGGCCACCGTGGCGGCGCGGCCGCGGGCCTGCAGCGTGTCGCCCAGCGCGCCGCTGAGCACCGGGTGCGGACCGATCTCCAGGAAGGCGTTGAAGCCGTCGTCCGACAGGGCCTCGATGGCGGCTTGCAGGCGCACGGGCTCGCGCACGTTGCGGCCGAAGTAGTCGGCGTCGAAGCGCTGGCGCGGCGCGGCGGCGCCGGTGACGGTGGAGTACACCGGCACGGCCGCCGGCGAGGACGCCACCTCGCCCAGGCGCGCCACCAGCTCGCGCTGCAGCGGCGCCATCTGGGCGCTGTGAAAGGCGTAGTTGACCGGCAGCAGGCGGTGGTGCACGCCGCGCGACGCCAGGGCATTGAGCGCTTCGTCCAGCGCGGCGGGCTCGCCGGAGAGCACCACGCTGCGCGGCGCGTTCAGGGCCGCGAGCGAGAGCCGCTCGCCGAAGGGCGCCAGCAGGGCCTCGGCCTCGGCGGCGCTGCAGTCGACGGCGGCCATGCGGCCGTGGCCGGTGGCCTGCTGCATCACGCGGGCGCGCAGGCAGACCACGCGCACGGCCTCGGCCAGGCTGAGCACACCGGCCACCTGCAGCGCGGCGATTTCGCCCACGCTGTGGCCGACCACCGCGCCGGGGCGCACGCCCCAGGCGGCCCAAAGCGCGGCCAGCGACACCTGGATGGCGAACAGCGCGGGCTGAGCCACCTCGGTCTGGTGCAGGCGCGACGCCGCTTCGTCCACGGACAGCTCGGCCAGCAGCGACCAGCCGGTGGCCGCGCGGATCAGCGCCTCGCATTCGTCCATGCGCGCGCGAAACACCGGTTCCTGCGCCAACAGCTCGCGGCCCATGGCGTACCACTGCGGGCCCTGGCCGCTGAAGACGAAGGCCAGGCGCGGCGCGGCGTCGGGCGCCACGCGGCCCAGGCAGGCGCCGGGCTCTTCGCCGTCGCGTGCGAAGGCCTCGAGCCGGGCGCGCAGTTCCTCGCGGTCGCGGCCCAGCACCGCCAGGCGGTGGTCCAGCGCGGAGCGGCGCGCGCCCGCGGTGAAGCAAAGGTCGGTCAGCGAGGCCTGGCTGCGCGGCAGGAACCCGGCCCAGGACCGGGCGAGTTCGCGCAGCGCGGGCCCGCTCTGCGCGGACAGGTGCAGCAGATGCGTGCCCTGCCCGGCCGGCGCCTGCGGCGCGGCGCCCAGGCGCGGCGCTTCTTCGAGCACGACGTGCGCGTTGGTGCCGCCCACGCCGAACGAGCTGGTGCCGGCGCAGCGCGTGAGCGCGCCGCGCGGCCAGGGCGTGAGCGTCGTGGGCACGGCCAGGCGCGTGCCGTCCAGCGAGAGGTGCTTGTTGAGCGACTTGAAATGGATCTGCGGCGGGATCGCCTCGTGGCGCATGGCCAGCACGGTCTTGATGACACCGGCCACCCCCGCCGCCGCCTCCATGTGCGCCAGGTTGGCCTTGGCCGCGCCCAGCCAGCAGGTGCCGCCGCCCACGTCGGCGCGGCCCACGGTGGCCGCCAGGGCCTCCACCTCGATCGGGTCGCCCAGCGGCGTGCCGGTGCCGTGGGCCTCGATGAAACCGATGCGGCCGGGCTCGAGCTGCGCCGCGGCCAGGGCCTCGCGAATGAGGTCCTGCTGGGCCAGGCCATTCGGCGCGGCCAGCAGGGTGGAGTGGCCGTCCTGGTTGACGGCCGAGCCACGCACCACGGCCAGCACGCGGTCGCCGTCGGCGACGGCGTCGCTCAGGCGCTTGAGCACGATGACGCCGCAGCCCTCGCCGCGGCCGAAGCCGTCGGCGCTGTCGTCGAAGGTCTTGCAGCGGCCATCGGGGGCCATGAAGCCGACCTTGGAGAGCGACACCATCAGGTCGGGCGTGACCATCAGCGAGACGCCACCGGCGAGGGCGATGTCGCTCTCGCCGTGGCGCAGGCTCTGGCAGGCCAGGTGGATGGCCACCAGCGAGGACGAGCAGGCGGTGTCCACCGACACGCTGGGGCCGCGCAGGTCCAGCAGATAAGACAGGCGGTTGACCAGCACGCTGTGCACCGTGCCGGTGAGCGTGCGCGCGTCGATGGCTTCGGGGTCGCGGTACTCCAGCAGCTGGTAGTCGTTGTGGTAGCTGGCCACGAAGGCGCCGGCGCGGCTGCCGCGCAGCTTGTCGCGCGTGAAGCCGGCGTCGTCCAGCGCCTCCATCGCCACTTCGAGGAACAGGCGCTGCTGCGGGTCCATGCGCTCGGCTTCGCGCGGCAGGATGTTGAAGTAGGCGGCGTCGAAGCCGTCGATTCGCTCCAGGAAACCGCCTTCGCGCGCGATGGACTTGCCGGGCACCGAGGGGTCGGCGTCGTAGACGGCCTGCACGTCCCAGCGGTCGGCGGGCACGGGACGCACCGCGTCCACGCCGTCGACCAGCAGCTGCCAGAACGCCTCGGGCGAGTCCGCGCCGCCAGGGAAGCGGCACCCCATGCCGACGATGGCGATCGGGTCGGCCCGCAGCACGGCCTCGCTCTGCGCGCGCACCTTCTGCGCCATCAAGGCGAGCTTGATGGCCGACAGCTGGCCCAGCGAAGGAGAGGAAGGCGTGTCGCTCATGGGGGTCAGCGGCGCTGGCGCAGCAGCAGGGCCGCGTCCTCGTCGGAGAGTTGGTTCACGTCGTCGAGCGCGGCGGCGAGCTCGGGCGCTGGCCCGGCGGCCGGCGCCGCCACGGGCGCGGCGGCTGGCGCCGGCGCGGCGGCGTGCGCCCCGGCGAGAAAGCCCGTGAGGGCCTCGATGGTGGGGTAGTTCCAGGCCAGCGTGGCCGACAGCGGCTGGCCGTGCAGCGGCTCCAGGCGGTTGCGCAGTTCCAGCGCCATGAGCGAGGTCAGGCCCAGGCTGCCCAGGGGCTTGCGTGGGTCGATGCGCGCGGGGTTGAGCTTGAGCACGCGGCCCACGACCTCGCGCACCGTGAGCTCCAGGGCGCGGCGGCGCTCAGCCGGGTCGGCCGGGTCGGCGGGTGCCGGCGCGGTGGGCGCCGCGCCGGGCTGCGCCGGGGCGGCCTCGGACTCGAACAGGTCGCGCAGCAACGGCGCCTGGCGCGCGCCGCCTTGCGCGCGCAGCCGCGCCCAGTGAATGGGCATGGCCAGCAGGTGACCGTGCGGCCAGCGCAGGGCCTCGTCGAACAGGGCCAGGGCCCGCGCCGGCGCAAAGGCGGCGATGCCCTGGCGCTGCAGCTCGTCTTGCTGGCGCTGGCCGGTGTCGCCCCGCATCACGCCGGTCTGCGACCATACGCCCCAGCCGATGCTCAGCGCGGGCTGGCCCAGGGCACGTCGGTGCCGCGCCAGGCCGTCGAGGAAGGCGTTGGCCGCCGCGTAGCTGGCCTGCCCGGCCTGCGGCATGACAGCGGCCATGGACGAAAACAGCACGAAGGCATCGAGTTCGGGCAGCAGGCGGTGCAGGTTCCAGGCACCGCCCAACTTCGGGCGCAGCACGGCGGCGAGCGAGGCGGCGTCGAGGTCGCGCACCAGCTGGTCGTCGGTGAGGCCGGCGGCGTGGAACACGCCACGGATGGGCGGATGGGCCTCGGCGGCGAAGCCCTCGAGCCAGTCGCGCAGGGCGGCTTCATCGGCCACGTCGAGCGCGACGTGGCGCACGCTGGCGCCCTGGGACTCGAGACCGCGCACGGCCGCCACGGCGCGGCCCGCGGGCGTGTCCGCGCCCAGGCCCGCCCAGGCCGCGCGCGCCGGCAGCGGCGTGCGCGACAGCACCACGAGGTGGCGCGCACCCTGCGCCACCAGGCGCTGCGCGATCTGCTGGCCAACGCCGCCCAGGCCGCCGGTGATGAGGTAGCTCGCGTCCGGGCGCCAACGCGGCGGCGCCTCGGGCGCCCAGGGCGCGCGGCGCAGGCGCGGCTCGACGCGCTGGTGGCCGCGCAGGGCCAGGGTGCCCGGCGCCGCGCCCGGCAGGGCCTGGGCCAGCGCGAGCGCCGCGTCGCCGGGCGCGGCGGCAGGGTCCAGATCGATCAGCCCCCCCCAGCGCTCGCCCTGCTCCGTCGCCATGACGGCCGCCAGCCCCGACAGCGGCGACTGCGCCAGCGCCAGCGCCGTGGCCTCGGCCGGCGACACGGCCATGGCGCCGCGCGTGACCCACCACAGGCGGGCGCGCGAGGACGGCGGCAGGCGCTCCAGCGCCTGCGCGCCCAGCAGCAGGCGGTGCAGCCCGGCGGCGTGTTCGGCGTCGAGGCGGGACAGGTCCAGCGCGCGCAGGTCCACCAGCTCGATGGGGGCACCGGCGTCGGCGGCGGCGGGCGGGCCGTCGACCAGCTCGGCCGTTTCACCGGCCTGCCGCAGGGCGTTCAGCAGCGCGGGGCCCAGCCCGCCCTGGTCGGCGATCAGGCACCAGCGGCGGGCACCCGCCGGCGCGGCGCTGGCCGCCGGCTCGGCCGGCACCCACTGCAGGTCGTAGAAGCAGTCGGCGGGGTCTGCCAGGGCGCGCTCGCCCAAGGGCTGCAGGCGCAGGCCGCGCAGTTCCAGCGCGGGGCCCTGCCCGTCCCTCAGCGTCGCATCGATCAGACCGCTGCCGGCGCGCCGGATCAGGTGCACGCTCAAGGCGCCCCGTGGCGCGCGGTGCGCCGCCACGTCGTCCAGGCCGGTGGGCAGGCAGAGCTGGCCTGGCGGCGCCAGCAGCGCGGCGGCCTGGAAGCAGGCGTCCAACACCTCGGGCGCCCAACAGAAGCCGGGCGCGGCGGCGGTGTCCTCGGGCCGGGCCTCGAGGTCCACCAGCGCCTCGTCGGCCGACAGCCAGGCGCGGGCGATGCCACGCAGTGGCGCGGCGAAGCCGGCGCCCAGCGCCGCGAGCCGCTGGTAGACCGCGTCCGCCGAGAGCGCCGCGCCACGCCGCAGCGCGGCCGTGTCCACGGGCGACACCGGGCCGGCGCGGCGGGCGCTGGGCGCCGCCAGCCGGGCCCGCGCGTGCGGCAGCCACTCGCTGCCGCTGTGCGTCTGGAACGCCAGCCGCAGACCGCCCTGTCCGTCCGCGCTGGCCTGCAGCTGCAGCGCGCAGGCCGCATCGGCCTGCAGGTGCAGGGCGCGCTCGAAGCTCAGGCCCTCGAGCGCCAGGGGCTGCCCGGGCGACAGCGCGCGCGCGGCCGCGAGCGCGAGCTCGAGGTAGGCGGAGGCCGGCAGCAGCGCGCTGCCGTGCAAGGCGTGCCCGAACCAGGCGGGCACGCGCTGCGGGTCCAGGCTCAGCGCCCACAGGGCGCCCGCGGGGGCGCCCGCGAGTTCGATGCCCGCGCCCAGCACCGGGTGCTGGCTGGGCACCGTCCGCCCGTGGCCCTGGGCGCCCGCGGCCGCCCGCTCGGCGGCGGCGATCCAGTGCCGCTCGCGCTGCCAGGGGTAGGTGGGCAAGGCCAGGAAGCGCCCGCCCTCGGGCATCAGGCGCGACCAGTCGGGCGCCACGCCGGCGCAGAACGCGGCGCCCACGGCCGCGAGCCAGGCCGCCTGTTCGGGTTCGCCGCGGCGCGCGCAGCCGATCACCGCCACCTCGGCGCCCGCCGCCTGCGCGGTCTGCTCCACCGAGGGCAGCAGCACCGGGTGCGGCCCCAGTTCGATGAACACCGTGACGCCATCGTCGAGCAGGCGCTGCACGGCGGCGCCAAAGCGCACCGGCTGGCGCAGGTTGTCGCCCCAGTAGGCGGCGCCCAGTTCGTGCGCCTCGGCGCGGCGAGCCAGCACGGTGGAGACCAGCGGCACGGCCAGCGCCCCGGGGCTCAGCCCCGCGAGTTCGGCGCGCAGTTGCTCGGCCAGCGGCTGCATCTGCGGGCTGTGCGAGGCCACGTCCACCTTCACCAGGCGGCAGAACACGTTCTGCGCTTCCCAGGCGGCCATCAGCGCCTGCACGGCCTCGGGCCGGCCGGAGATCACGCTGGAGCGCGGGCTGTTGCTCACCGCCGCCGAGACCTCGTGCTCGTGGCCGGCCAGGCGCCGCTGCGCCTCGTCCATGGGCAGGTCGACCAGGGCCATGGCGCCTTGCCCGCTGGTGCGGCGCATCAGCGCGCTGCGGCGGCAGATGATGCGCATCGCCTCGTCCAGGCTGAGGGCGCCCGCGATGCAGGCCGCCGCCACCTCGCCCATGCTGTGGCCCACCACCGCGTCGGGCCGCACACCCAGCGAACGCCACAGCTCGGCGTAGGCCAGGGCGATGGCGACCAGCACGGGCTGGATGACGTCGATGCGCTCCAGCAGGTGCTTCGGATCGCCGGGTTCGAGCGCCAGTTGCTCGACGATGGACCAATCGACGTAGGGCCGCGCGGCCGCGTCGCAGCGCTGCAGCGCGGCTTTGAACACGGGCTCGCGCGCCATGAGTTCGCGGGCCATGCCGTCCCACTGCGCGCCCTGCCCGGGGCAGATGAAGGCGATGCGCGGGCGGGCCTCGGGCGCGCGACCTTCGGCCGCGGCCGCCTGGCCATCGCCGTGCTGGCGCAGGGCCTCGGCCATGGCGGCGGCGTCACCGGCCACGAAGGCGGCGCGGTGTTCGTGCGGCGTGCGGCGCACGGCGGCGTTCCAGCACAGGTCGGCCAGGGACGCGCCATCCGACAACACCTCGGCGAAGCGCCGCGCCTGGGCGCGCAAGGCGCCTTCGTCGCGCGCGCTGAGCACCAGCAGCGCCGCCTCGCCCGCCGGCGCCAGGCGCGGCGCGGGCGGGGTGGTGGTGGCGGCGGGGGCTTCCTGCAGCAGCACGTGCGCGTTGGTGCCGGCGATGCCGAAGGCGCTCACGCCGGCCAGACGCGGCTGCTCACCGCGTGGCCACGGCGTGGCCTCGCGCGCCACCACCACGGGAATGTCGGTCCAGGGAATGGCGGGGTTGGGCTGCTGGCAGTGCAGGCTCTGCGGGATGCGCCCATGGTGCAGGGCCAGGGCCGCCTTGATGAGGCCGGCCACGCCGGCCGCGCCTTCGGTGTGGCCGATGTTGGTCTTGACCGAGCCCACGCGCACCGGCTGCGCGGCGTCGCGTCCGGCGCCCAGCACGGCGGCGATGGCCCCGAGCTCGACCGGGTCGCCCGCGCGCGTGCCCGTGCCATGGGCTTCCACGTAGCTCACCTGGGCCGGGTCGACGCCCGCGTCCTCGCAGGCGCTGCGCAGCAGGGCCTCCTGGCCGGCCTGGCTCGGCGTGCCCATCGATCCGCTGGCGCGGCCGTCGTTGTTGAGCGCGCTGCCGCGGATGACGGCGTAGACGCGGTCACCGTCGGCCAGGGCCTTGTCCAGCGGCTTGAGCACCACCAGCCCCGCGCCTTCGCTGCGCACATAACCGTCGCCGCGGGCGTCGCCGAACTTGCAGCGGCCATCGGGCGCCATCATGCGGCTCTGCGAGTAGGCCACGCTGATGTGCGGCTGCAAGATGATGTTCACGCCGCCGGCGATGGCGACTTCGCTCTCGCCGCTGCGCACGCTGCGCGCCGCCAGGTGCACCGCGGCCAGGGACGACGAGCAGGCCGTGTCCAGCGTGAGGCTGGGGCCGCGCAGGCCCAGCAGGTAGGACAGGCGCCCCGAGCTGGCGTAGCGGCCGCTGCCCGTGGTCATGAAGAAATCCACGCCCTCGGGATCGGCGAACAGCCGGGCCTCGAAGTCGCTGAGCCACTGGCCCACGAACACGCCGGTGCGCGAGCCGTCCAGCGCGCGCGCATCGAGGCCGGCGTCCTCCAGAGCTTCCCAGGCGGTTTCCAGCAGCAGGCGCTGCTGCGGGTCCAGGCGCTCGGCCTCGCGCGGCGAGATGCCGAAGAAGCCGGCGTCGAAGCGGTCGATGCCCTCGAGGAAGCCACCCCAGCGCGTCATCATGCGGCCCGGCGTGGCCGGGCGCGGATCGAAGTAATGGCCGAGGTCGATGCGGTCGGTGGGGATCTCGCCAATGGCGTCGACCCCTTCGGCCAGCAGGCGCCAGAAGCCCGCCGGATCGGTCACGCCTCCGGGAAAGCGGCAGCCGATGCCGACGACAGCGATGGGCATCGGTGGATTCGGGCTCATTCGGAGAACCCCGCGCAACGCGCTGCGGTGCGAGCCCCTTCGGGCGGCCGTGCGGGGCGAATTCGAGACACCTGCGCGCAACGCGCTGCGGTGCGAGCCCCTTCGGGCGGCCGTGCGGGGCGAATTCGAGACACCTGCGCGCAACGCGCTGCGGTGCGAGCCCCTTCGGGCGGCCGTGCGGGGCTCATGCCACCACCCTCCCCAGCAGCGGTGCCAGGCTGGCCGACACCTCGGCCAGCAGCGCGTCGCGCTGGGCGTTCAGGTAGAAATGGTCGCCCGGCAGCACGCGCAAGCGGAAGGGTCCGCTGGACTCGTTGCGCCAGCCCTCCAGGTGCTCGCGCGGCGTCAGCGGGTCGTGCGAGCCGCCGAACACGGACAGCGGGCAGGCCAGCGGCGGGCGCCCGGCGAGCGGCGCGTGCGTCTCCAGCGCGTGGATGTCGGCGCGCAGGGACGGCAGCAGCATGGCCATCAGTTCCTCGTGCTCGGCCACCTCGGGCGGAATGCCGCCGTAGCGGCGCTGGATCTCGGCCACGAAATCGGCGTCGGACAACACGTGCAGCAGCGGGTCGGGGTTGGGCCAGTGCGGCGGGCGCCGGCCCGAGACGAACAGGTGCCCGGGCTGGGGCGCGCCCTCATGGCGCAGCGCGCGCGCCACTTCGTTGGCCAGCACGGCGCCCATGCTGTGGCCGAACAGCGCGTACGGCCGGTCCAGGTGCGGCCTCAACGCGGCCACCACGGCCTCGACGATGGTGTCCAGCCGCGTGACCACCGGATCGTTCAGGCGATTGGCCCGCCCGGGCAGCTGGATGGCGATCAGCTCCACCGCGTCGGGCAAGGCATTGCACCAGGGCCGATAGACCGCCGCGCTGCCGCCGGCGTGGGCGAAACAAAAGAGGCGCAGGCGCGCGCCGGGACGGGGAACGAAGCGCTGAAACCACGGGCTGTTCATGGCGCGCCTCGGCGGCTGGAGACCTGAGCGTCGACGGCTGGTGCGACCCTGCGTTGCATGATGACTTCCTCTGGCTCGCCCAGGTGGGCGCACCTGCTCCCCATGTAGAGGGAACGTATGGGTTTTTGGCCTTCGATGTTACCGAATGTATCGTCTCGGGCGGCTCCGCCGACCCCCTATTTCAGTGCCTTTCATCACGTTCCTTCCTCTACCTGTATCAAGTTCCATGCGAGCACCGTGCGCAGAGTGAAGAACTGGTGAAATCCGGGGGCCTCCGAATACCCGTTACAGAATGTCGGCCGGGGCCGGCAGGCGATTAGACGGGCACCGGCCAAAGATAGGTAGTAAATATTCACGCAACGGCCCACGAGGGTGTAACCAAGGATGCGGATCAAGCAACAGGCGCCCCTCGCGGCCCCGGGCATCGAGCTGTGGCTGGTGGACCTGGAGGTCCCGGCGCGCGAACACGAGGCGCCCGCCCCCGGCGACTGGCTGGACGACGCCGAGCGCGCGCGCGCCGCGCGCTTCCACTTCGAGCGCGACGCCCACCGCTACCGCGCCAGCCACAGCGCCCTGCGCCACCTGCTCGCCCAACGCACAGGCGTGGCGGCGGCCAGCCTGCGCTTCGGGGCGGGCAGCCACGACAAGCCGCGCCTGGACCTGCCCGGCGCGCCGGCCTTCAACATGAGCCACAGCGGGCGCTGGGCCCTGATCGGCATCGGCGGGCAAACGCCCATCGGCGTGGACATCGAGGCGCCGCGCGAGATGGGCGAGCTGATGGCCCTGGCCGAGCGCAACTTCACCGCCACCGAGTGCCGCGAACTGCTGGCCCTGCCCGAGGCCGGGCGCCTGCGCGCCTTCCTGCGCTGCTGGACGCGCAAGGAAGCCTGCCTCAAGGCCATCGGCAGTGGGCTGTCGATCGAGCCAGGCCTGTTCGAGGCTGGCACCACGCCCGAGCAGCGCACCACCACCGTGCCGGTGTCGGGCCAGGCCTGCCAGGTGACGGTGCTCAGCGTGGACGTGGACCGCGAGGCCCTGGCGGCCGTGGCCTGGCTCGAACCCGGCTCACGGCACCTGGCGTTCTAGTCCGGCGAGACGGGGTCGCCGCCCCCCTTCAGCCCACCGGCGCCGGCACCGGCGCGGGCGTGCGCGGCATTTGCGTGAGCACCAGCAGCGTGACCACCGAGGTCACCGCCATCACGCCCAGCAAGGCGGTGAAGCCTGCGGCCTTCACCACCGGCCCGATCAGCCACACCGCCACCGAACTGGCGCCCAGCGACACCGCCAGCCGCATGCCGGCCACGCGCGAGCGCATGCCGTCGTCGACGAAGCGCACGATCATCGCGTCGGTGAAGGGAATGGCGCCGAAGATCGCCGACATGAACAGCAGCTGGATGAGCAGGAAGGCCCAGCCGTTCAGCGTGGTGGCCAGCAACAGCAGCAGCGCCTGCAGGGTGATGACGCCGATGTAGAGCCGCTTGAGCGAGTGCCGGTCGATGAGGTGCCCCACGATGAGCTGCGTGACCGAGGCCACCGCGTAGACCAGCGCCAGCAGCGTGCCGATGCGCGCCGGGTCCTGCGAGACCTCGCGCAGGCGGTCGGTCAGCAGCTCGAAGTTGGCGTTGGTGGAGAAGTTGAACAACAGGCTGCCGCTGGTGGCGGCCATGGTCATGATGAGGAACAGCCGCGCCATCGGCACCCCGGACACCTGCGCCGCGCCGCCCTTTTTCTTGGCTGGCGCCGCGCTCTCGCGCGAGCCGTAGACAGCGAACAGCAGGCCGCAGGCCAGGCACAGCAGCCCCGGCACCACAAAGGCCACACGCCACCCCGCGTACTTCACGAGAAAGCCCGTGACGATGGCCGCGAAGGCCACGCCCAGGTTGCCCGCCAGGCCGTTCACGCCGATGGTCCAGCCCGGGCGCGGCGCGCCCTGCACCAGCATGGGAATGCCCACCGGGTGGTAGATCGACGCGAAGGCGCCCAGCAGCGCCAGCGCGAACGCCATCTGCAGCGGCGTGTTCGTGGCGGCCACCAGCAGCGAGGCCAGGCCCATGCCGAAGAAGAACACCAGCATCATCTTGCGCCGGCCCCAGTGATCGCCCAGCTTGCCTGCGGGCAGCGAGCCGATGCCGAAGAAGAAAAACGCCGCCACGCCGTAGGGCATGAGGTCTTCCCAGCGCGCCAGGCCGAACTCGGTGGCGATGCTGGTCACCGCGGTGGCGAAGATCAGCAACATCATGTGGTCCATGGCGTGGCCCACGTTCAACAGGGTCTGGGTGGTCTTGTTGTGCATGGGGGCGATCATCGCCGGTTAAGCTGCGCGGAAGAAATTCAAGACCGCCAGAAATGCGTCCAAAACCGCCAAGCCGTCCCGGCGTGCTGCGCCGCGGTCCCAGCGCCGACGCCCAGGCCGCCAACCGGGTGCCGCGCCCGGTGGCCGCGCTGGCGCGCTCCGACCCCGTCGGCACGGAAATCGCGCCGCACCTGCACGCGCGCGACCAGCTGATCTACGCCATCCGCGGCGTGATGACGATCCGCGCCAAGGACTTCATCTGGACCCTGCCGCCCAGCCACGGCATGTGGATGCCCGCGCACACCGTGCACCAGATCCGCATGGACACCGAGGTCGAGATGCGCACGCTGTACTTCCAGCCCGGCACCGTCACCGGCCAGGGCCGCGACTGCCAGGTGCTGGCGATCACGCCGCTGCTGCGTGAGCTGATCCTGCGCGCCATGACCATCCCGCCGCGCTACGCGCTCGACAGCGCGGACGCGCGCCTGATGGACCTGATCGTCGACGAGGTGGGCTGGCTGGAGCCCCGGCCCCTGTCCCTCAAGCTGCCCAACGACAAACGCCTGGCGCGCCTGTGCCAGCGGCTGATCGACGACCCCGGCAACGCCGACCCCATTGCCGAGCTGGGGCAGCAGGTGGGCTTGTCCGAACGCAGCGTGATCCGCCTGTTCCCTCAGGAGACCGGTTTGAGCCTGCACCGCTGGCGTCAGCAAGCGCGGCTGATGCGCGCGTTTGCGCTGAGCGACCAGGGCATGAACGTGGGACAGGTGGCGTTTGAACTGGGCTACGCGAGCGCCTCGGCCTTCGGGAAGATGTTCGCCAAGCAGTTCGGGCAGGCGCCGCGCGCGGTGCTCACCAGCACCCGCTGACGGCGATCAGTCAAGCGCCGCGGGCGGTCGTGCCCATCGACCGTTTGGCCGAGCGCGCATCCGCCCGCAACCCGCGCAGAGTGCTGGGCACTCAAGGCGCACTCCCTCGCAGACCACCCCACCATGAACAGAAGCTCCCTTGCGCGCAGCTATTCCACTCCCACGCAATGGCCCAGGCGGCGCACGCCGCCGATCGAGGGGGTCGACAGCGAGGACGAGCCGTCAACGCGCCTCCCGATCAAAGCCCTGGAGGAAATGCCTCCTGCCGACGACCTACCGTCGGCGACGTCTCCGGAGATCACGGAGATCGAGACCGCGCTGAAGGACCTCCAGGTGTCCCGGCCCGCGCTGGTGGAAGACCTCACGGAAAGGACCTGCGACGGGACCAAAGAGCTCGCGGTGGCCGAGATACTGGCCCTGTACCTGCGCGTTCCCGCGATCCAGGACGACAACTTCTTGCCGCGCCTCGCGAAAGCCGTCGGCCGGCCCAACGATGCCACGGTGGGCCACTCCGGTCTGGACAACCTCCTGTCATTGCTGGCTTCCTTCGTTGACGATGCGCGCCACGACCCCGAGAGCGCGAGGTTCACGCGTTTTGCGCTGCGCCTGGTGCGTTGCCTCGACGACACGGGAGCGTCGCAGACATCGAACGAGCTGCAGGCGCTCAAGCAGATGCTGCAGGAGATGGCCAACGACCCCGGGCTGCGCGCCGAACTCCGCCAGGAGTGCTACAGCGCCACGGAAGCCTGCGACGACCGCGTGCTCTTCCACTGGTTCAAGGTGAAGGAGGCCTGGCTGTCCCACGGGGTCGCCAAGGGCAGCCACGACGCCGACCCCATCGCGGTCGTCCGCCGCGCCCGGCAGGCGTTCCGCCAGAAGTTCTTTGAGGACTGGGTCGATGACTATGTCCGCAGCCTGAAATCGACCGACGGCGACAACACCGAGGCCTGCGACGACATCGATGTGATCGAGGTCTATCTGGCGTTTCTCGTCGAACTGCACACGCCGCTGAACCTGGATAGCCCGCCGCCCCAACCGTTCTATGGCGACGGATGGCGCATGGGGCGCATTGGCACCGACAGCAACATCGTCCAGCGCGCGGCGCGTGAACTGCACCGGCGCGAGAACGCGAACTTCCTGCGCTTCCTCAACGCCTGGAAGCCCATGCGCGCGGTGCTGTCACGCCAATTCGCGGACCGCTTCGAGCAACTGTGCAGGCCGAGCGACGCTTCGCAGGACAAGGCCATCCGCGAGCAGCTGCAGGAAGAACTGATCCAACACTCCCTGTCGGACCAGGTGTCCACGGCGGAGCTGGAACATCAGGTCACCAAGCGCAAGGTGGCGCTCTTCGACCAGGGCATGCACGAGTTGATCCAGGCGTACTTCCAGGCGATGCCCGAGAGGCTCGAACCGGTGTGGTTGGGGCAAACGGTGCGCTAAGGCTCCACTGTGTTGGCAGTGTCAGGGGGAGGGGCTGCGCATCGAAGCCCCCGGCCGCACAGCCCAAGCCTTCGGCCCGCCAACCACGACCCGATAGAAACCCGTGGCCGCACGGCAAGCCAAGGCCAAGAAAGCTCACCCCCGCCCCGCGCGCAACAACAAAGCCGACACCTCATCCGCCGCCGCCCGCAACTTCGGCAGCAGCTGTTCCTTCATCACCGTCGCCGAGGTCCGGTTCGCCTGCCCCGACACGTTGAGCGCCGCGATCACCGCGCCCGCGCGGTTCTTCACCGGTGCCGCAACGGAGATCAGGCCCTCTTCCAATTCCTGGTTCACCAGCGCCCAGCCCTGGCGACGCACCTGCTGCACACGCGCCAGGATCTCGGCCGGCTCGGTGGCCGTGTGGCGCGTGTTCGCGCGCCGCTCGCTGGCCTTCAGCCGCGCCTTCACCTCGGCGTCGTCCAGCCCCGCCAGCAGCACACGGCCGAGCGAGGTGCAGTAGGCCGGCAGGCGTGTGCCCACGTTGAGGTTGAGCGAGACGATCTTGTGCGTGTGCACACGCAGCACGTAGACGATGTCGCTGCCGTCCAGCACCGCCGCCGAACACGACTCGCCCACCGCGTCCGCCAGGCGCTCCATCACCGGCTCGGCCAGGTTCCATATCGGCATGGACGTGAGGTAAGCGAAGCCCAGGTCCAGGATGCGCGGCGTGAGGCGGTACAGCTTGCCGTCGCCCTCGACGTAGCCCAGCGTCTGCAGGGTGAGCAGGATGCGCCGCGCGCCGGCGCGCGTGAGCCCGCTGCGCGCGGCCACCTCGGACAGGGTCTGCTCGGACGCCTCGGCGCTGAAGGAGCGGATCACCTCCAGACCACGCGCGAAAGACTGCACGTAGCCGTCACCGGGCGTGGGGGCGTCGGGTGCGCGACGGGCGTGGGTTGCCATGGGCTTTGGTGGGCGACTAGAATGATTCGTCAATCGAACAAGTGTTCGTCATTAGAACATCTGGCGATCGACACGGCAAGCGCCCCTCCCCGCTGTTTCAGCGTTCCGTCCGGAGACCAACCCCCGTGATCAACAAGATCGCTTCCTCGGTGGCCGAGGCCCTGCACGGCGTGCGCGACGGCGCCACCGTGCTCATCGGCGGCTTCGGCACCGCCGGCATTCCCAACGAACTCATCGCCGGCCTGATCGAACAGGGCGCGCGCGAGCTCACCGTGGTGAACAACAACGCCGGCAACGGCGAGCACGGCCTGGCCGCGCTGCTCAAGACCGGGCGCGTGCGCAAGATCATCTGCAGCTTCCCGCGCCAGGCCGACAGCCAGGTGTTCGACGGCCTGTACCGCTCGAAGCAGATCGAGCTCGAACTGGTACCCCAGGGCAACCTGGCCGAGCGCCTGCGCGCCGCGGGCGCGGGCATCGGCGCCTTCTTCACGCCCACGGGCTACGGCACCGAGCTCGCCAAGAACGCCGACGGCTCGCCGAAGGAAACGCGTGTCATCGACGGCCGGCCCTATGTGCTGGAGTACCCCATCCACGGCGACGTGGCGCTCATCAAGGCCGAGCGCGGCGACCGCTGGGGCAACCTGGTCTACCGCAAGGCCGCGCGCAACTTCGGCCCGGTGATGGCCACCGCCGCCAAGCGCTGCATCGCCAGCGTATTCGACATCGCCGAACTCGGCGCGCTCGACCCCGAAACCATCGTTACCCCAGGCATCCACGTCAGCGCGGTGGTGAAGATTGCGCGCGTGGCCACGCAGGCCGGCGGTTTCAAGGAGGCGGCATGAGCTACACCCGACGCACCAAGGACGCGCTCGCAAAGCGCGTCGCGCAAGACATCCACGACGGCGCGTACGTGAACCTGGGCATCGGCCAGCCCACGCTGGTGGCCAACCACCTGCCACCGGGCATCGAGGTGATCCTGCACAGCGAGAACGGCATCCTCGGCATGGGCCCGGCGCCCGCCAGCGGCCAGGAGGACTACGACCTCATCAACGCCGGCAAGCAGCCCGTGAGCCTGCTGCCCGGCGGCGCCTTCTTCCACCACGCCGACAGCTTCGCCATGATGCGCGGCGGCCACCTCGACATCTGCGTGCTCGGCGCCTTCCAGGTCTCGGCCACGGGCGACCTGGCCAACTGGAGCACCGGCGAGCCCGGCAGCATCCCGGCCGTGGGCGGCGCCATGGACCTGGCCATCGGCGCCAAGCAGACCTGGGTGATGATGGACCTGCTCACCAAGCAAGGCACGAGCAAGGTGGTGCCGCAATGCAGCTACCCGCTCACCGGCATCGGCTGCGTCAAGCGCATCTACAGCGACCTGGCCACGCTCGAATGCACGCCCCAGGGTCTGCGCCTGATCGACACGGTCGAGGGCCTCTCGCTCGACGAACTGCAGCGCCTCGTGGGCCTGCCCATCGCCGCCCCGGCCACGCCCGCCTGAACCCCTTCACTTCTTCCGGAGAACCCATGAGCACCCGTCAAGCCTTCATCTGCGACGCCATCCGCACCCCCTTCGGCCGCTACGGCGGCGCGCTGTCCAGCGTGCGCACCGACGACCTCGGTGCGATCCCCATCAAGGCCTTGATGGAGCGCAACCCGTCCGTGGACTGGGCCGCCGTGGTCGACGTGCTGTACGGCTGCGCCAACCAGGCCGGCGAAGACAACCGCAACGTGGCGCGCATGGCCGCGCTGCTGGCGGGCCTGCCCATCGAGGTGCCCGGCGCCACCATCAACCGACTCTGCGGCTCGGGCCTGGACGCGGTGGGCAGCGCGGCGCGCGCCATCAAGGCCGGCGAGGCGGGCCTGATGATCGCCGGCGGCGTGGAGAGCATGAGCCGCGCGCCCTTCGTCATGCCCAAGGCCGAGAGCGCCTTCAGCCGCGCCAATGCGGTGTACGACACCACCATCGGCTGGCGCTTCGTCAACAAGCTCATGAAGGGGCAGTACGGCGTGGACTCCATGCCCGAGACGGCCGAGAACGTGGCGGTGGATTACAAGATCGAGCGCGAGGCCCAGGACCGCATGGCCCTGGCCAGCCAGCTCAAAGCCGTGGCCGCGCAGAAGGCCGGCCACCTGGCGCGCGAGATCGTGCCGGTGACCATCCCGCAGAAGAAAGGCGACCCGGTCATCGTCGACAAGGACGAGCACCCGCGCGAGACCAGCCTGGAGGCGCTGGCCAAGCTCAAGGGCGTGGTCAAGCCCGAGGGCAGCGTGACCGCCGGCAACGCCAGCGGCGTGAACGACGGCGCCTGCGCCCTGCTGCTGGCCGATGAGGCGAGCGCGTCCAAGCATGGCCTCACGCCCAAGGCGCGTGTGGTCGGCATGGCCACGGCCGGCGTGGCGCCGCGCGTGATGGGCATCGGCCCCGCGCCGGCCAGCGAGAAGGTGCTCGCGCTCACCGGCCTCACGCTGGAGCAGATGGACGTGATCGAGCTCAACGAGGCCTTCGCGGCCCAGGGCCTGGCGGTGTTGCGTTTGCTCGGCCTGAAGGACGACGATGCGCGCGTGAACGCCTGGGGCGGGGCCATCGCCCTGGGCCACCCGCTGGGCGCCAGCGGCGCGCGCCTGGCCACCACGGCCGTCAACCGCCTGCACGCCACGGGTGGGCGCTACGCGCTGTGCACCATGTGCATCGGCGTGGGGCAAGGCATCGCGGTGATCGTCGAGCGGGTTTGAGCGCTGCGGGGCTGGCCGGGGCGAAGCACCCGGCACTCGGCCATCCACCCGGTCGTCGGCTTGCAACGCTGGCCCGCCCCGGCCCTTGGCTCACCCCCCCTTCACCCAGGCATCGAACTGCTCCGCGCTGGCCAGCCCACGTTCGAGCACCAGCTCGCGCAGCGGTCTCCCCGAGGCCTGGACCTCGCGGTACAACACCGCCGCTTCCTCGTGCCCGATGCGCTTGGCCAATAGCGTGGCCTGCAGCATCGCGGGCGACAGCGTGGCCGCGATGCGCTCGCGATCGGGCTCCATGCCGCGCACGGCATGTTCCTCGAAGCTGCGCATGCCATCGGCCAGCAGGCGGATGCTCTGCAGCAGGTTGTGCGCCAGCAGCGGCTTGGCGGCGTGCATCTGGAACTGCCCCAGCGTGGCGCCAACGCCGATGCTCACGTCATTGCCCATCACCTGCGCGCACACCATGAGCAGCGATTCGCACTGCGTGGGGTTGACCTTGCCCGGCATGATGGAGCTGCCGGGCTCATTGGCCGGCAGCCGCCATTCACCCAGCCCCGGGCTGGCCTCCCAGCGCAGGTCGTCGGCGATCTTGCACAACGCCAGCGCCAGCCCCCGCAGCGCGCAATGCAGCTGCAGCAGCGCGTCGTGCGCTGCCTGGGCCGCGTAGGGGTTGTCGGCGCGGCGCAGCGGCAGGCCGGTGGCCTCGCTCAAGGCCTCGGCCATGCGCGGGCCGAAGTCGGGGTGGGCGTTGGCGCCGCTGCCCACCGCCGTGCCACCAATGGCCAGGCCCTGCACCGCGCGCAGCGCCGGCGCCAGCGCGGCCCCGGCCTGATCGAGCTGCGCCACCCAGGCCAGCAGCTCGTCGGCCAGCGTGAGCGGCAGCGCGTTCTGCAGGTGGGTGCGGCCCGTCTTCATCACATCGTGCACGCCCTCGGCCTTGGCGGCGAGCGTGTCGCGCAGGGTGCGCAGCGCCGGTTGCAAGGCGCGTTCCACGCCCAGCAGCGCCGCCAGGTGGATGGCGGTGGGAATGGTGTCGTTGGACGACTGGCCGAGGTTGACCTCGTCGTTCGGGTGCACCGGCCGGCCCAGCAGCGCCGAGGCGCGGCGCGCGATCACCTCGTTCATGTTCATGTTGCTCTGCGTGCCCGAGCCGCTCTGCCAGAGCGACAGCGGAAAGGCATCGGGCCAGCGGCCGTCCACCACCTCGGCGGCGGCCTGCGCGATGGCGTCGGCCACGGGCCGCTCCAGCGTGCCCAGGGCCGCGTTCACGCGCGCCGCGCAGCGCTTGGTGAGTGCCAGCGCGTGCAGCAGCTCAGGCGGCATCTTCTCGGTGGAAATGGCAAAGTGGCCGATGGCCCGCTGCGTCTGCGCGCCCCAGGGCGCGTCGGCGGGGATGTGGATCTCGCCCCAGGCATCGTGTTCGGTGCGGGGCGAAGGCGAAGGTGGGTTCATGGCGTGTTCCTGGCGTCGGGTGGCCGTGTGGCCGTACGGCGGCCGTCGGGCGAGCGGCAAGCGGTGTGCCCATCCGTCCCCGATCCGCCAGCTTGAGGCCCGCGCTTGACGTTCGTCAAGCGGCCGGGGCCGCCCCCATGCTGCAATCCCCGGCATGCCTGCCACGCCTGTCTTTTCCGCGCGCGCGCTCACCAAGGTGTACGGCGAAGGTCCCACCGCGGTGCACGCCCTGCGCGGCGTCGACCTGGACGTCATGCCGGGCGAGTTCGTCGTGCTGCTCGGGGCCTCGGGCAGCGGCAAGAGCACGCTGCTCAACATCCTGGGCGGGCTCGACTCGCCTTCGGGCGGCTCGGCGCGCTGGACGCACGCCGGCCAGACCCACGAGCTGGCCGGCGCCAGCGACGCCGAGCTCACGCGCTACCGGCGCGAGCACGTGGGCTTCGTGTTCCAGTTCTACAACCTCATCGCCAGCCTGACCGCGCGCGAGAACGTGGCCCTGGTGACCGACCTCGCCACCGATCCCATGGCGCCCGAGGAAGCGCTCGCGCTCGTGGGCCTGGAAGGGCGTCTGGACCATTTCGCGGCCCAGCTCTCCGGCGGCGAGCAGCAGCGCGTGGCCATCGCGCGCGCCATCGCCAAGCGCCCCGAGGTGCTGCTGTGCGACGAGCCCACCGGCGCGCTGGACTGCGCCACCGGCGTGCGCGTGCTGGAAGCCATCGAGCGGGTGAACCGCGAACTGGGCACCACCACCGTGGTCATCACGCACAACGCGCCCATCGCGCAGATGGCCGACCGCGTCTTGCGCCTGGCCGACGGGCGCATCGCCTCGGTGCAGGCCAACCCGAGCAAGCTCGCCGCCGCGGCGCTGAGCTGGTGAGCAGCGAGGCCAGGACCATGCGCGCGCTGACCATCAAGCTGGGCCGCGACCTGTGGCGCCTGCGCGCCCAGGTGCTGACCATCGCCATGGTCGTGGCCATCGGCGTGGGCGGCTTCGTCGGCCTGTTCTCGGTGCACGCGTCCCTGCTCGACGCGCGCGACCGGTTCTACGCCAGCCACCGCCTGGCCGACGTGTTCGTCGCGCTCAAGCGCGCGCCGCTGGCGCTGCGCGAGCGCATCGCCGCCCTGCCCGGCGTGGCCGAGGTAAAGACCGGCCTGGCCTTCGACGCGCGCGTCGACCTGGGCGACCCCGGCCCGCCCGTGACGGGCCGCTTCGTGGCCCTGGACCTGGCGCGCGTGCAGCGCGGCGAACAGGGACTCAACGCCCTGCGTCTGCGCGAGGGGCGCTGGCCCGAGGCGGGCACCACCCTGGAGGCCTTGGTGAGCGAGGCCTTCGCCAAGGCGCGCGGCCTCAAGCCCGGCGACAGTGCGCGGGCCGTGCTCAACGGCCGGCAGCAGACGGTGCGCATCGTCGGCCTGGCGATCTCGCCCGAGTACGTGTTCGCCTCCGGCGGCGCCGCGCCCGACGAACGCAGCTTCGGCATCTGGTGGACCGACGCGCGCCGCCTGGGCGAGCTGCTGGACCTGCAAGGCGCCTTCAACCAGGCGGCGCTGCGGCTGGACACCGGTGCCTCCAGCGAAGCCGTCATCGACGCGCTGGACCGCCTGCTCGAGCCCTATGGCTCGCTGGGCGCGGTGGCGCGCGCCGACCAGCTCTCGGCGCGCGTGGTGGACGACGAACTCGACCAGCTGCGCGTGATGGGCACGGTGCTGCCCGCCATCTTTCTCGGCGTGGCGATGTTCATCCTCAACGGCGTGCTGGCGCGCCAGGTGGCCACGCAGCGCCCGCAGATCGCCGCGCTCAAGGCCCTGGGCTACGACGACGCGGTCATCGGCGGGCACTACCTGCAGCTGGCGCTGGTGGTGGCCGGCCTGGGCGTGCTCGGCGGGCTGCTGCTCAGCGCCGTCATCGGCCGGCTCATGCTGGGCCTGTACGAGCCGGTGTTCCGATTCGATGCCCTGGCCTACCGCACCACGACCGCCGCCGTGGGCGTGTCGGTGCTGCTGTCGCTGCTGGCGGCGGGCCTGGGCACCTGGGCCTCGATCCGCGCCGTGGTGCGGCTGCGCCCGGCCCAGGCCATGCTGCCACCGGCCCCCCCGCACTACCGGCGCACGCTGCTGGAACGCCTGGCGGGCCGGCGCGTGCGCGCCGCGCCGCTGCTGGTGCTGCGCGATGTGCAGCACCGGCCCTGGCGCACCGCCTTCACCATCGGCGGCGTGGCCATGGCCATGGCGCTGCAGATCTCGGGCGCCTTCTGGCTCGACGCCATCGCCCACATCGTGGACGTGCAGTTCCGCCAGGTGCAGCCCGGCAACGTGGCGCTGCAGTTCGAGCCGCGCGCGCCCGAGGGCGTGTTGCACGAGTTGCGCCGCCTGCCCGGCGTGCTGCAGGCCGAGGGCTACCGCAACGAGGCCGTGCGCGTGCACCACGGCGCGCGCTGGAAAGACGCCAGCCTCGCCGGCATGCCGCCGGGGGCGCGGCTGATGCGCGTGGTGGACGATCCGCTCGGCGCGGTGGAACTGCCCGACGAAGGCCTCGTGCTGTCGCACCTGCTCGCGCGCGCGCTGGACGCGCGCGTGGGCGACACCGTGACGGTGGTGTTCCGTACCGGCCACCGGCGCCGGATCGACCTGCCCGTGGTGGCCGAGGTGCACGCCCTCATGGGTCAGCAGGCCTACATGCGCCTGTCCACCCTGCAGGGCCTCACGCGCGATGGCGCGGGCCTGTCGCAAGCCGTGCTGCAGGTGGACCCGGCCTCGATGCCGGCGTTCTGGTCGGCCGTGAAGGCAGCGCCCTCGATCGGCGGGGTGTTCGACAAGCGATCGGTCCAACAGACCTTCGACGAGCGCACCCAGCACAACATGGGGGCCTTCAGCGCCATCCTCACGCTGTTCGCCATTGCCATGGCCGTGGGAATCACCTACAACGCCGCGCGCATCGCGCTGTCCGAACGCGCCTGGGACCTGGCCAGCCTGCGCGTGTTGGGCATGACGCGCGCCGAGGTCTCGGTGCTGCTGCTGGGCCAGCTCGCCGTGGAGCTGCTGCTGGCGCTGCCGCTGGGCCTGCTCGCGGGGCGCGCCCTGGCCGGCCTGCTCATGCGCCTCATGTCATCGGACAACATCGATTTTCCCGTGGTCATCGCGCCGTCCACCTACGCGTGGGCGGCGCTCATCGTGCTGGCCGCTGGCGCGGCCAGTGCCCTGCTCGTGCGCCGCCACGTCGACCGGCTCGACCTGGTGGCTGTTCTGAAGGTGCGCGAATGAACGACGACAAGACCCCACCCAGGCGCCGCGTGCGCCTGATCGCCGCCGCCACGGCCGCGGCCCTGGCCATCGCCGCCCTGCTCGTCTGGGCCCTGCGGCCCGCGGCCTTGCCGGTGGAGATCGCCACGGTGCAGCGCGGCGACTTCGAGCAATCCATCGAGGAGGACGGCGTGCTGCGGCTGCTGCAGCGCTACACCGTGGCGGCGCCCACCGCCGGCGAACTGCTGCGGCCCGGCCTGAAGGTGGGCGACACCGTCGCCGAGGGCGAGCCGCTGGCGGTGCTGCGGCCCGCGGCGCCATCGATGATCGACAGCCGCACGCGCGAGGTCTTGCGCCAGCGCGTCGGCAGCGCCGAGGCCGCGCTGGCGGCCACACGGGCGCAGGCCGCGCGCGCGCAGGCCGCGCTGGCGCAGGCCGAGCTGGACGCGCGGCGCAGCGAGGAACTGGCGCGCGCGCAGTTCGTGGCGCCGTCGGCGCGCGAACAGGCGCAGCTCAACCTCACCGCGGCGCGCCAGGCCCTGGCCGGCGCGCAGGCCGAGCAGCGCGTGGCGGCGCATGGCCTGAGCGAGGCGCGCGCGGCGTTGGCGCGCGCCGACGGCGGCGGCGAGGCCAGCGAGGGCCTGTGGACGCTGCGCAGCCCGATCGCGGGCCGCGTGATCGCGGTGCACCGCGACAGCGCGGGCCCGGTGGGCGCAGGGCAGGCCCTGATGGAGCTGGGCGACACCACGCGGCTGGAAGCCATCGTGGACCTGCTGTCGGGGGATGCGGCGCGCGTGCCGCCGGGCGCGGCGGTCACGCTGCAGGCGGGCAGCGGCCTGCCGGCCTTGCCGGGGCGCGTCACGCGCGTGGAGCCGGTGGCGTTCACCAAGGTGTCCGCGCTCGGCATCGAGGAGCAGCGCGTCAACGTGCACGTGGAGCCGGCCGCTCCCTGGCCCGACCGGTTGCCGCTGGGCGAGGGCTACCGCGTGGAGGCCCGCATCGTGACGCTGGCGCAGGCCGACGCGCTGCTGGTGCCGAACGCGGCTCTGGTGCGCACACCAACCGGCTGGCAGGTTTTCGTGGTGGACGGGGACGGGCGGGCGCGGGCGCGCGCCCTCACCCTGGGGCCGCGCGGCACCGAGCAGGCTGTCGCCACCGACGGGCTGCGCGCTGGCGAGCGGGTGGTGCTGTACCCGGGCAACGGGGTGCGCGAGGGACAGCGCGTGCGCGAGCGCTGAGGCCTGGCGTCCGCGCCGGCCTCGACCGGCGCGGCTCGCTAGGCCCGCAACGCCGCTCGAACCTCGCGCACCAGCGCCTGCGCCGTCAGCGACAGCGCGCGCCCGCGCTTGGTCACGATGCAGATGTCGCGCGAGACGCGCGGCGCGCTCAGCGGCAGCACCGCCAGTTCTTGTGGCCGCGCCGCGCGCGCATACGCCGCCGGCATGATGGCGATCGCCATGCCGGCGCGCGTCATCCACAGCGCGGTGGAGAGGAAAGTCACCTCGTGCACCACGCGCAGCCGCACGCCCGCGCGCGCGGCGCTGGCGTCGATCAGCGGGCGCACGCCGTAGCCCGGGCGCACGGTGATCACCGGATGGCCGTCCAGGTCGGCCCAGCGCAGGCGCGAGCGGCCCGCCAGCGCATGGCCCGCCGGGCAGACCACCGCCAGGTGGTCGCGCACCAGGGTGTCGGTGTCCACGTCGGCGCCGGCCTGCTCGGGCACACCGATGCCGAAGTCCACCTGCTCGCCCACCACGCGCGAGACGAACTGGTCGGGCGCGCAGTCGTTGATATCGACGTGGATGCCCGGGTGGCGCTCGCGAAAACGCACCACCGCCGCCGGCAGCAGCAGCTCGGCCAGCGTGGGCGTGACGGCCACGCTCACGCGCCCGCGCCGCAGCTGCGACAGCTCCAGCGTGCCCGCGCCCAGGGCCTCCGCGTCGCGCAGGATGCGCTCGGCCAGCACGATGGCCTCGAGCGCGGCCTGCGTGGGCTGCAGCGTGCGGGTGGTGCGGTCGAACAGGCGCGCGCCCAGGCCCTCTTCCAGCTGCCGCAGCGACAGGCTCACCGCCGACTGCGTGACCGACAGCTGCTCGGCCGCCGCGCTCACCTTGCGCAGGTGGAAAACCGCAGCGAAGGCGCGCAACTGGCGCATGCTGGGGATGAAGCGGGCGTCCATATTCATGAGTTCGAATAATAAATGGTTCGATAAGTTTTACTTTACGCATGAATCGGGAGCGGGTTGAATCGCGGGCGGACAAGCACCACCAGAAACAGGAGACAAGTCAATGAAGCCTTCCGCCCTCCGGCGCGCGCTGGGCGCCGCCCTTGGCGCCAGCGCCCTGCTCGCGCTCGCCGCCCCCGCGCTGGCCAACGAGGCCGCCTGGCCCACCAAGCCCATCCGCGTGATCGTGACCTTCCCGCCCGGCGGCAGCGCCGACGCCATCGTGCGCGCCATCGGCCCGCGCGTGAGCGAGAAGCTGGGCCAGCCGCTGGTGATCGAGAACCGCCCTGGCGCGGGCGGCAACATCGGCCTGACCGCCGTGGCCAAGGCCGAGCCCGATGGCCACACGGTGGGCCTGGGCGCGGCCGGCGCGCTGTCGGCCAACGTCAGCCTCTACCCGCAAATGCCCTACGACCCGGTGAAGGACTTCAAACCGGTCTCGCTGGTCGCGGCCATCCCCTTCGTGTTCGTGGGCCACCCGTCGGTGGGCGTGCGCACGCAGGCCGAGCTGATCGCCCTGGCCAAGCGCGACCCGAGCAAGCTGACCATCGGCCACGGCGGCAACGGAACGGCCATGCACCTCACCGCCTCGTTGTTCGATCAGATGGCGGGCACGAAGATCGTGCAGGTGGCCTACCGCGGCTCCGGCCCCGCCGCCGTGGATGCGCTGGCGGGCCAGATCCCGCTGGCCGTGACCGACCTGCCCGCCGCGCTGCCGCACATCCGCGCCGGCAAGCTGCAGGCCTTCTCCGTCACCAGCGACAAGCGCGTGCCCGCCCTGCCCGACGTGCCCACCGTGGCCGAGGCCGGTCTGGCGGGCTACGAATCGGTGGGCTGGTTCGGCATCGTCGCGCCCGCGGCCACGCCCGACGCCATCGTCAACAAGCTCAACGCGGCCCTGGTCGAGGCGCTCAACGACCCCGCCACGCAGGCCACCATCCGCGGCCTGGGCGTGGAACCCGCGCCGACCACGCCCAAGGCCTTCGGTGACTACATCAAGTCCGAAACCACCAAGTGGGCCAAGGTGATCCGCACCGCTGGCATCAAACTCGAATGAACCCCTCCGCCCCCCTGACCGACCCGACCAGCGCGTCGTCCACCGACGTGCTCATCGTGGGCGCCGGCCCCGTCGGCCTGACGCTCGCCATGGACCTTGCCGCGCGCGGCGTGCGCGTCACCATCGCCGAGCTGCGCGCCTACAAGGAGCCGCCCAGCGTGAAGTGCAACCATGTGGCCTCGCGCACCATGGAGCGCTTCCGTCAGCTCGGCGTGGCCGACCGGCTGCGCCAGGCGGGCCTGCCCGATGAACACCCCAACGACGTGGTGTTCCGCACCGCCATGACGGGCATCGAGCTCACCCGCATCCCCATCCCGAACCGGCTGGAGCGTTTCGTCGACAACGGTGGCCCCGACACCTGGTGGCCCACCGCCGAGCCACCGCACCGCATCAACCAGATCTACCTGGAGCCCATCCTGCTGGAGCACGCGGCGGCGCTGCCGAACGTGACCCTGCTCAACCGCACGCGCGTGGACGGCTTCGAACAGGACGCCGATGGCGTCACGGCCACGCTCGTCGGCCTGGACGGTGGCACCCCGCGCCGCGTGCGCGCGCGCTTCCTGGTCGGCTGCGACGGCGGCTCCTCCGGCGTGCGAAAGGCCATCGGCGCGCGGTTCGAGGGCACGGCCGTGATCCAGCGCGTGCAGTCCACCTACATCCGTGCCAAGGACCTGCTGAGCCGCCTGCCCGGCAAGCCCGCCTGGTGCTACTACTCGGTGAACCCCCGCCGCTGCGGCACGGCCTTCGCCATCGACGGCCGCGAGACCTGGCTGGTGCACAACCACCTCAACCCGCACGAGACCGAGTTCGATTCGGTGGACCGCGACCAGAGCATCCGCCACATCCTGGGCGTGGGCGACGACTTCCAGTACGAGGTCATCTCCAAGGAGGACTGGGTGGGCCGCCGCCTGGTGGCCGACCGCTTCCGCGACCGGCGCGCCTTCATCGCCGGCGACGCCGCCCACCTGTGGGTGCCCTATGCCGGCTACGGCATGAACGCGGGCATCGCGGACGCGCTCAACCTGTCGTGGCTGCTGGCCGCGCAGGTGCAGGGCTGGGCCGACCCGTCCATGCTCGACGCCTACGAGGCCGAACGCCAGCCCATCACCGAACAGGTGTCGCGCTTCGCCATGGACCACGCGCAGAAGATGATCAAGGCGCGCAGCGCGGTGCCGCCGAACATCGAAGCCAACGACGCGGCCGGCGCGGCGGCGCGCGCCCTCATCGGCGACGAGGCCTACCAGCTCAACGTGCAGCAGTTCTGCTGCGCGGGCCTGAATTACGGCTACTACTACAGCGGCTCGCCCATCATCGCGGCCGATGGCGAGGCGCCGCCGGCCTACACCATGGGTGACTTCACGCCCTCCACGGTGCCGGGCTGCCGCGCGCCGCACTTCTGGCTGGCCGACGGCCGATCGCTCTACGACGCCTTCGGCGCCGGCTACACGCTGCTGCTCGCGCAGGCCGACACCGAGGCCCAGCCGCTGCTCGACGCCGCCGCCGAGGCCGGCGTGCCGCTGACGGTGCTGGATGTCTCTCGCGAAGCGCGGCGCCCGCCCGAGTACCGCCACGCGCTGCTGCTCTGCCGCCCCGACCAGCACGTGGTCTGGCGCGGCGACACGGTGCCCGCCGACGCGCGCGCGCTGGTGGCGATGCTGCGCGGCGCCGCCCGCACGGGCACCAGCGCCGCGCCCCACCCCAGCGCCGCGCTGGCCTGAGGCCGCCCGCCCCCGCCGGCCCCGCGCCGGCGGGGCCCCCGTGCCGTGTACATTGGCGCACCCCGCGCGCACCCCATCGAACCGGCCATGGACCTCCCCTCCCACCAGCTGAGCATGACCGTGCTCATGACGCCCGACATGGCCAACTTCTCGGGCAATGTGCACGGCGGCACCATCCTCAAGCTGCTGGACCAGGTGGCCTACGCCTGCGCCAGCCGCTACGCGGGGCGCTACGTGGTCACGCTCTCGGTGGACCAGGTGATGTTCCTGCAGCCCATCCACGTGGGCGAGCTCGTCACCTTCCTGGCGTCCATCAACCACACCGGCACCTCGTCCATGGAGGTCGGCATCAAGGTCGTGGCCGAGAACATCCGCTCGCAGGTGGTGCGCCACGCCAACAGCTGCTTCTTCACCATGGTGGCGGTGGACGACGGCGGCAAGCCCGTGCCGGTGCCACCGCTCAAGCCCGCCACGCCCGACGAGCACCGCCGCCAGGCCGCCGGGCGCGTGCGCAAGCAGCTGCGCCAGGAGTTCGCGCAGCGCACCGAGGCCCTTCGCCAGGCGAGCTGAGCCGCGCCGCCCGGTCTGCCGGGAAACCTTGACGCGCGCGCCACCGCATGCCGGGAAAGCTTGCGACTTGGCGTCAAACCTCAAGAAAACCTCTGCCCGAAACGCGCGCCCTCTAAAGATAGATTGCGGGCCTCCGAGATCGCAGACAGGCACGCACCCCACCCGGACCGTGCGGCCGAGGTCTCGATGTCTGTCCAGGAGGTCGCCATGTCCCGCTGTCACACCCCCATCCGCCGCACCCTGGCCGCCGCCGGCCTGTGCCTGGCCGCGCTGCCCGCGCTCGCGCAAAGCAGCGCCACCTTCGGCGTCACGGCCACCGTGCTGGCCAGTTGCACGGTGGTCGGCGGCATTCCCCTGGCATTCGGCATCGTGTCGCCCGGCGTGCAGGCCGACAGCAGCACCGTCGTCACCGCCACCTGCACCGTGGGCACCCCCTACAGCCTCTCGCTCGACGCCGGCACGGGCAGTGGCGCCACGGTGGCCGACCGGCGCATGACCAGCGGCACGGACACCCTGGCCTACCGCCTCTACCGCGACGCCGGGCGCACCCAGCTCTGGGGCGATGGCACCAACGGCACCGTGTTCAACAGCAGCACCGGTACCGGCCTGCTGCAGTCCTTCACCGTGTACGGTCGGGTGCCGTCCAGCGCCACCGCCACGGTGGGTGTCTACGCCGACACCATCACCGTGACCGCCACCTACTGAGGCGGGGTCCGGCATGAAGCGCCTGCTCGCCCCGCTGCTCGCGCCAGTGGTTCTCGCGCTGGCCTTCCCGCCGGCCGCGTCGGCCTTCCAGGTGCGGCCCGTGCGGCTGGAGCTGGGCAGCCGCGCCCCGGCCTCGCAGCTGACGGTGCACAACCCCACCACCCGCCCCCTGCTGCTGCAGGCCGAGGCCTTCGATTGGAGCCAGGACGGCGGGGCCGACCGGCTCAAGCCCACGCAGGCGCTCATCGTCAACCCGCCCATCTTCGAGCTCGCGCCAGGCGCCACCCAGGTGGTGCGCGTGGGCCTGCGCCAGGCGGTGGAGTCGGGCGTGGAGCGCAGCCACCGCCTCTGGCTGAGCCAGGTGCCCACGCCTGGGGACGTCGACGACGGCGTGCAGCTGCTGCTGCGCGTGAGCCTGCCGGTGTTCGTCACCGGCGTGGCCACGCCGGCGGCCCAGCCGCAGTGGCGGCGCCACGGCGACACGCTGGAGCTGCACAACGCCGGCGGGCGCCACCTGCACGTGCATGGCCTGCAACTCCTGTCGGACCAGGGCGGCAGCACCCACTTCGGCCCCTGCTACGCCTTGCCCGGCCAGGGGTGCCGCTGGACGCTGCCGGCCGGCTGGTCGGCCGCCACCACGCGCTACGACGCCGACACCAGCGCGGGGCCGCTTCGCGGGGTGGTCGATGCGGTGGCGCCGCGTTGAGGCCCTGCTGCTCGCCATCGGCCTGTGCGGCGCGCTCACACCCGCGCGGGCCGAACCCGCGCCGCGCCTGCTGGAGGTCTGGCTCAACGGCGAACGCGTCGACGGCTTCGCGCCGCTGATGGAGGACGACGGCCGCTGGTACGCCACGGCCGAGACCCTGGCGCGCTGGCGCCTGCGCCCCGCCGATCCGCCGCGCACCATCGCCGGCGTGGCGCACCATGGCCTGCAGAACTGGTCGCCCCGCTTCGACAAGGCCCAGCAGCGGCTGGCGCTGCAGGCGCCGCCCGAGCAGTTCCTGGCCCAGCGCCTGCGCCTGGACGGTCGCAGCGACAGCGAGGCGCCGCTGATGGAGCCCCTGCCCGGCCTGGCCATGGACTACAGCGTGAACGCCGAACGCAGCGGCGGCCAGAGCAGCACCGCCGCCCTGCTCGACCTGCGCGGCTTCGGCTGGAGCACCGGCGGCCTGGCGCGCGCCAGCGGTGTGCTGCGCGCCGGCGCCAACCCGGCCGGACTGCCGCGCTGGCAGCGGCTGGACACCAGCCTGCAGCACAGCGACCCCAACGGCCTGTGGCGCGCCAGCCTGGGCGACGCCATCACCTGCGGCGGCGAGCTTGCGCCCGCGCTGCGCTTCGCCGGCGCGCAATACGGCACCGACTTCAGCCTGCGCCCCGACCTCGTCACCCAGCCCCTGCCCTCGGTGTCGGGCAGCGCGCAGGTGCCCAGCGGTGTGGACCTGCTGATCGACAACCGCCCGGCCGGCAGCGCCCAGGTGGGGCCGGGCAACTACACCCTGGATCAGTTGCCCGGCGTGACCGGCGCGGGCGAGATCCGCGTGGTGCAGCGCGACCTGCTGGGTGTGGAGCGCGTGCAGGTGGTGCCCTACTACAGCAGCCCGCGCCTGCTGCGCCAGGGCCTGAGCGAGCACTGCGCGGAGGCCGGCGTGCTGCGCCGCGGCTACGCCTCGGCCAGCGACACCTACGGTGGCGGTTTTATCGCCGGCAGCCTGCGCCACGGACTGAGCGACACGCTCACCCTGCTGGGCCGCGCCGAGGCGGGCCAGGCCGTGCGCGCCGTGCACCTGGGCGCGCATTGGGTGGTGGCGGGCGCGGGCGTGCTCAGCCTGCAGCTCGGGCGCAGCCAGGCCGACGGCACCGGCGCCGGCCAGCGCACCGCCATCGGCTTCGAGCGCGTGGCGCGCGCCGGCAGCCTGAGCGCCACGATCGACACCGCCGGCACCGGCTTCCGCTCGCTCGACGGTTCGCGCCTGCCGCAGCGGCGCACCACCCTGTTCGCCGGCACCAGCATCGGCCAGACCAGCCTGTCCGCCGGCCTGGTGTGGCAGCGCGGCGCCCAGGGGCAGGACACACGCGTGCTCACCGCCGGCCTGCAGCGCCGCCTGGGCGCGCACTGGCACGCCGGCCTGAGCCTGTACCGGCGCGACGGCCAGTTCAGCGCGGCCCTGCTGCTCACCCGCGCGCTGAGCCCCGACACCACGCTGGCCGCGCGCGCGCAGGCCGGCGCGGACGCCGGCCTCACCGTGCAGGCGCAGCGCAGCGAGCCCGACGCCGGCGGCCTGGGCTGGCGCCTGCAGGGGGGCAGCGACGCGCTGAGCGCCCTGGCCGGCGTGAGCTGGCTGGGCCAACTCGGCCGTGTGGAAGCGCAAGCCACGAAATGGCGCCACGACCCCGAGGCCCACCTGCGCGTCGCGGCGCAGGGCGGCGTGTTGTGGATTGGCGGCCAGCCCATGCTGGGCCGCACCATCGGCGAGGCCGCCGCCGCGCGCGTGGAAATCGAGGGCATGGGCGGCGTGGGCGTGCGCCTCAACCACCGCGACACCGCCGTCACCGACGCCAAAGGCCAGGCCTGGGTCTGGGGCCTGCAGCCCTGGCAAGAGAACACCCTGGGCGTGGCCGCCGACGTGCTGCCGCTGGACGTGGTGCTGGGCGTGCCCGAGCTGCAGGTGCGCCCGCCCGCGCAGACCGTGGTGCGCGTGCGCTTCCCTGCCCGGCGCACGCGCTCGGCGCTGGTCAGCGTGCGCCTGCCCGACGGCAGCCCCGTGCCACCGGGCGCGCGCGCCTACCGCGCGCCCGGTGGCGCCCCGGCCGGCGACGAAGGCGCGCCCTTCGCCCACGGCGGCCAGGTCTGGCTCACCGATCTCGACGACTTCAACACCCTGCGCGTCGAAGGCCCGCAGGGCCTGTGCCGGGTGAGCTTTGCGCTCGCACCGACCCAGGGCGCCGCCGCCACCCTGGGCCCATTCACCTGCACACCATGAACACCAAGCCCCTCCTGCGCGCACTGCTCCTGCTGCTGACCGCCCTGCTCTGCGGCACCGCCGCCCGGGCGCAGAGCTGCAGCGTGAGCGCCACGGCCCTGGCCTTCGGCAACTACACCTCGCCAGGCGGCGCGCGCGCCGACAGCAGCGCGGCCGTGCTGGTCACCTGCACGCCCCAGTACCTGCTGCTCGCCTGCAAGAGCAGCTACACGCTCTCGCTGTCCGTGGGCGACCACGCCAGCGGCGCCCAGCGGCAACTGGCCGCCGGCGCGGGCCGCCTGGCCTACGGCCTGTTCAGCGACAGCCTGCGCCAGCAGCCCTGGGGCGATGGCGGCGCCAGCGGTCCCACCACCGGCGGCACCATCACCACCAGCCTGCTCAACCTGGTGTGCCTGCCGGGCAGCAAGTCGCACACCGTCTACGGCCGCCTACCCGCCAACCAGAGCGTGCCGGCCGGCAGCTACAGCGACAGCGTGGTGCTGACGGTGACCTACTGAGGTGAGGGAAAGGTGATGAGCCGCGCGGGACGTGGCGGTTACTGAAGGCGCTTCCCCTCCGCTCGCGCTTTCCCTCGACATGCAACGCTTCTCGTCCTTCTTCTTCTCGAATCCCAAACCACCGTCCATCCCCCGCGCCGAGCACAAGCCCCTCATCAACCGAAGCGGCACCGAGGCCGCCGACACACCTCGCCCCTCCAGTCGCAACGAAGCCAACCGACGCAACGCTCGGTTCCTGGAGGCATCGCTGAACATCCAGGACCAGCGGGTCCTCGCGCAGGCCACGCAGGCCTTGGAGTCGACGCTCAATGCCCTGCTCGACAGCCGCCCCCCGGTGCTGCGCATCTGGGACGGCAACGGCGGCTGGCACTGCAGCGCCACGCCGACAAATGCGCAGCAGGTGGAGCACTTGCTGCACCTCGGCCAGTTTCTGCTCCAGCACCGACAGAGGAGCGCCGTGTTCGTGCTGTCGGCGACCGTGCTGCAACTGAAAGACCCTCATCACCCGGAGATGCCCCGGCTCATGCTCGCCTGCGGCCAGGCCGTTCGCCAGGTGCGCGGGGCCATCGACCCCCAACTGCTGCAGGCCTTGCAGGGCCTGGCCAGCGACTGCGCCCAGGCGAACCGGCTGTCGCCCGATGAACTCGCGCTGTTCCTTTCAGCAGAGAAGGATCCGCCGCCCCACCCCGCCTTCGACGCGCTGCTGGACCAGCTCGGCGCCAGCGCCGAGCAGCGCCGCCAGGCCCTGGAGCGCGACGATCTGCGGCAAGCGTTCGACACCCTGCAGTCGGGCGAGCCGCCCGCACTCACCGTGTGGAACGACGGCGGCTGCCAGCACTGCCTCGTGCCCCCCGGCGACGAGCGTGGCGGGCGTTTCGACCAGTTGGCCTGGTTCGCCCACCAACTGCAGGCACTGCACATCCCCGGCGCGGCGAACCTGCTCGCGGCCCTGAGCCTGGCCGCCCACCACCAAGGCGGCAAGGAAATCGATCTGATCGAACGCTGCGGCAGGGCCCTGCTCGACCGGCTCACCCAACAGCACCTCGGCACTGCCCCGCCAGCCCGCAGCGGCGCACTGCCCCACGAAGTCTTGACGGCGCTGTGCGCGCGCGTCGGCGAGCTGGTCGCCCGTGGCGCGCTCCCCGCCGAATGGCTGCAGACCTTTGAATCGATTGCCCAGCGGCACCAGGCCCCGGGCTGCGTCGCCGGGCTTCGCCTGCGGGGCATCACCCTGGACATCCAGCGCCTGGGCGCCATGGGCGCGGCAGAGGAGCGGCAGGCCCTCGCGGCGCGGCTGGTGCTCGACATCCAGAAGGTCCACCGCCTGCTGGGCGCCAATGGCCTGGATGGCAGCGGCGCCCTGGCGTTGATGCGAACGCTGCGCGCCGTCTGTGGGAACGACGCCCAGGCCCAGGCCGTGCAGGCGGCCCTGCAAGCCATGGGTCAGAAGACCCCGCAGCAACTCGCGCTCGAACAAGGCATCGACGACATGCGCGAGGCGATGGCGTCCTGGCTGCCGTCCTTCGACAAGCGCCCGGTGGACGACGCCGTGCGCCTCTACCTGTCGCGCGACGACGCGGCCACGCCCGGGCTCGCTCTGCAGCGCCAGGCGCAGCTCCTGCACTACATCGAGGCCCTCGCGGACAGCCCCCAAGCCCCCCGCGCGCTCATCGAGCGGCTGGTGGAGTTCACCCTGAGCGCCTTCCCCGCCCCGACCCCGACCCCCATCGACAGCGCGCTGCGGCTGCTCGACCGCTTGGACGGCGGCCCCCTCACCGAGCGCCTGACCCAACTGCTGAAGGCCCTGCCCAGCGGCACCCCGTGGACCACTCCCCAGCGCGGGCGCCTGATCGCCCTGGTGCTGCGCGCGCCGCGTCCCCGGGCCACGCTGCTGAAGCTCTGGCTGGAGCGGGGTCCCTTGACCCGTGGCACCCGCACCGAGCAAGAGGCCGTGGGCGCCCTGTGCTTCGGCCTGAACCAACTGGCCAAAGGCACGAAACCCGAGGCGGTGATGGCGCACGTGCTGCACACGCTCGACAACAGCGGCGTCGCCGACGTGCCCGAGTGGCGCTCCTTGGCCCAAGGGCTGCTGATCGCCTGGCTGGAGCAGGACCACAGCGCCGCCCGCCTGCAGTCGCCCGAGCTGCTGCGCTTCGCCGTCGATATCGTCATGCCCCCCGTCGAGCACACCGCCGTGGCCGAGGAGGCCTGTGCCGAACTGGCCCGCGCGCTGCACCCCACCCTGCTGCGGTTGGACCGGCGCGAGCCATCGAGCCGCCAGGCCGCACCGGTCGAGCTGTTCGGCCACGCGCTGCTGCAGCCCGCCCCGCAACACCTCGCGCCATTGCAGCGGCCCCAAGGCCTGGGCCTGTTGCAGGCGGCCTGGCGGGCGCTGGTCCCCGCACGGCCCGAGACCACCACGCCCCTGCCCGCGACCGACAGGCCGGCCACCGAGCCGCCGCCCTTCGCCGGCTGACGCCGGGCGCGGCCCCGGCGGCGCGTCCCGAGGCCCCGGGCGCCATGCGTACACTCGTGGCACCCCATGAGCCCGCAAGACTACGTCCAGCAGAAAGCCGCCGCTTCCGGCAGCAGCTTCTACTACGCCTTCCTCTTTCTGCCGCCCGAGCGGCGCGCCGCCATCACCGCCTTCTACGCCTTCTGCCGCGAGGTGGACGACGTGGTCGACGAGGTGAGCGATCCGGGCGTGGCGCAGACCAAGCTGGCCTGGTGGCGCGGCGAGGTGGCGCAGGCCTTCGCGGGCCAGCCCAGCCACCCGGTGACGCAGGCCCTGATGCCGCTGGCCGCCGCCTACGGCATCGAGGCGCGCCACCTGCTGGGCGTCATCGACGGCTGCCAGATGGACCTGGAGCAGAGCCGCTACCTCGACTTCGCCAACCTGCAGCGCTACTGCCACCTGGTGGCCGGCCTCGTGGGCGAGGTTGCCGCGCGCATCTTCGGCCAGACGCAGGAGCGCACCACCGAGTACGCGCACCGCATGGGCCTGGCCTTCCAGCTCACCAACATCGTGCGCGACGTGGGCGAGGACGCGGTGCGCGGGCGCATCTACCTGCCCATCGACGAGCTGCAGCGCTTCGACGTGAAGGCGCACGAGCTGCTGCGCCGCGGCGCGGCGCCGGGTGGCGAAGCGGCCGATTTCGAGCGCCGCTTCACCGCGCTCATGGCCTTCCAGTGCCAACGCGCGCTGGCCACCTACGACGAGGCCCTGGCCCTGCTGCCCGACGCCGACCGCCGCAGCCAGAAACCCGGCCTGATGATGGCCAGCATCTACCGCACGCTGCTGCGCGAGATCGAGGCCGAGCCGCTGCTGGTGCTCACGCGCCGCGTGAGCCTGACGCCGCTGCGCAAGTTCTGGCTCGCGTGGAAGGTGCAGGCGCTGGGGCGGCTGTGAGCACGGGCCCCAGCGTCGCCATCGTCGGTGGCGGCTGGGCCGGCTGCGCCGCCGCCGTGGCCGCCGCGCAAGGTGGCGCCCGGGTCACGCTGTTCGAGATCACCCACACCCTGGGCGGGCGGGCCCGCCGGGTCGACATCGCCCCCCCCGACGGCGCGCCCCTGCCGCTGGACAACGGCCAGCACATCCTCATTGGCGCCTACACCGCCACCCTGGCCTTCATGCGCGCCGTGGGCGTGAACCCGCGCGAGGCCCTGCTGGCGCTGCCGCTGTCGCTGCGCTTCGCCGACGGCCAGGGCCTGGCGGTGCCGCCCTGGGCCGCGCGCTGGCCCGCGCCGCTGGACGCGCTGGCCGCCATGCTCGGCGCGCGCGGCTGGCGCGCCGCCGAGCGGCTGGCCCTGCTGCGCGTGTCGCTGCGCTGGCGCGCGCAAGGTTTTGCCTGCGGCGCGTCGGACACCGTGGCCACTGTCTGCGAGGGCCTGCCCCCGCGCGTGATGGACGAGCTGATCGGGCCGCTGTGCGTCTCGGCCCTGAACCTGCCGCCCGACCAGGCCAGCGGCGCCACCTTCCTGCGCGTGATGCGCGACGCGCTGTTCGGCCGCGGCGCGCCGGGCTTCGCGCCCTCGGCCCTGCTGCTGCCGCGCCACGACCTGTCCGAACTCGGCCCCGACCCGGCCGCGCGCTGGCTGCGCGAGCGCGGCCACGCCGTGCACCTGGGCCGGCGCATCGAACGCATCGAGGCGGACGGGCAAGGCTGGCGCCTCAGCGGCGAAGGCCAGAGCGAGCGCGTCGACCGCGTGGTCTGGGCCACGCCCGCGCCGGTGGCGGCCGACGCGCTGCGTGGCATTGCCCCCGACTGGGCCGGCACGGCGGCGGCGCTGGCCCACACCGCCATCACCACGGTCTACGCCCTGGGCCCGCGCGAGCACCCGCCCTTGCCCGCGCCCATGGTGTCGCTGCGCGGCGGTCCCGCCCAGTTCGCCTTCGACCGCGGCCGGCTGCGCACCGCCGACGCCGGCGTGCTGGCCTTCGTGCTCAGCGACAGCCACGGCGAACGCGAGGACCTGCAGGCCGCCACGCTGGAGCAGGCGCGCGCGCAACTCGGCCTGGAGGGCCTGATCCCGCTGCGCACCATCACCGAGCGGCGCGCCACCTTCGCCTGCACGCCCGGCTTGCGCCGTCCGCCGGCCACCGTGGCGCCCGGGCTCTGGGCGGCGGGCGACCACGTCGACGGCCCCTACCCCGCCACCATCGAAGGCGCGGTGCGCAGCGGCCAGGCGGCGGGCCGGGCCGCCGCGAGCGGGCGCTGAAAACGCCCCATCCGTGACGTACGGCGGTCTCATGAACCGCTTCGCCCCTCGGCATGGCGAATCGGGGCTGTTAACCTTGGCCCCTCGGGGGAACCTGGGTCGCGCGAGCGGCTCCCACCCCCTTTGTTTTTTCTTGACCCGAGGAAAGGAGCCCATCGCCATGCCGGTCAACACCGTTGCACGATCCCTGTTCCGCGGCCTGTTCGCCCTGACTCTGGGTGTGGCCGCCATCAGCGCCCATGCCCAGAACATGGTCAGCATCAGCGGCAGCACCGTGAACATGCGCGATGGCCCCAGCCTGAAAAGCACCGTGCTGTGGGAGCTGCGGCGCGGCTTTCCGCTGCAGGTGACCGAGCGGCGCGGCAACTGGCTCGAGGTGAAGGACTTCGAGGGCGACACCGGCTGGGTGGCGCGCTCGCTCACCGGCGACGAACCGCACCACATCGTCACCAGCAAGATCCTCAACGTGCGCAGCGGCCCCGGCTTGAACAACGAGGTGGTGGTGCAGGCCCAGTACGGCGAACTGCTCAAGACCCTGGAGAAGCGCGGCGACTGGGTGCGCGTGGAGCGCGAGACGGGCGAGTCGGGCTGGGTGTCCGAGCGCCTGGTCTGGGGCTGGTGAGGCGCGGGCGGGCGCTCAGTCCTCGCTGAGGTAGCCCCGCTCCAGCTGCTGCTGCGGATTCGAAAAGATCGCCATCGCCGTCTTCATGCGCAGGAAGCCGAACTTCCGATAGAACGGCTCCTTGCCGGGCACCGCGTACAGGATGATCTTCCTGTGGCCGCGTGAGCGCTCCACGAGCTGGGCAACGATCTGTTTGCCCAGGCCCGTGCCCTGGTGACCAGGCAGCACGGCGATATCGCAGAGGTAGGCGCAGTCGGCGCCGTCCGCCAGCGCCCGGCCGGCGCCGACCAGGCGGCCGCCCTCGAACACGAAGCACTTGAACAGGCTGTTGCCGAACACCGTGCGCAACAGGTCCGGCGGCTTGTCGCCCAGCGGCGCGTCCCGATAGAGCGCGCTCAGCTCATCCCAATCGATGCCTTCGGCCGTGTGCCGCCAATCGAGTGCCATGCGTCTGCTCCGATCATTGAACTCAGCCGCTCTCGCGCACGCGCAGGTAGGCCGGCCGCTCCATGCAGCGCCGCAGCCATTCGTGCATCAGCGGGTGCGCGCCCAGCAGGGGCCGCGACACGCGCACCCAGTTCAGCACGCTGGCCACGCACAGGTCGGCGACGGTGAAGCGCCCCGCCGCCAGCCAGTCCTGTCCCGCGGCCTGCTGGCGCTTCAGGTGCTGTTCGAGCACGCGCAAGGGCACCGCCAGGCGCCGCTCGGCCGCCAGCGCGAGCTCGGGTCTGCGGCGCTCTTCGGGCATGGCGTGCAAGTGCGCCAGCACGGTGAGCGCGTCGCGTTCCACCTCGTTGACCACCCAGAACGACCAGCGCAGGGCCTCGGCTTCCTCGCGCGCCGTCGCCGGCGCGATGCCGCGGCCATCGGGCCGGCCGTGCACGCGCGTCAGGTACAGGGTGCAGGCCATGCTCTCCCACACCACCACCTCGCCTTCGGGGCGCCGGTCGATCAGCACCGGGATATGGCCGTTGGGGTTGAGCTCCAGAAACGCCGGCGTGCGCGTGCTGCCGTCCACGTAGGGCGTGGGCACGTGCGCGACATCCAGGCCCAGCTCGGCCGCGGCCCACAGCGGGCGCAGGGCGCGCGACGCGGGGATGCCGTGGATGGTGAGGCTCATGGGACGGACTCCGTCAGGCCAGCTGGTTGCACAGCGTCATGAGGTCGGCCACGGTGGTGTGCGGCGCCAGCGGCGCATGGTCCCAGGCGTGGCCGTCGCGGTTGAGCCAGGCCACCTGCAGGCCCGCCACCAGGGCGCCGAGCGCGTCGAGCTGCGCGTCGTCGCCGATGTGCAGCACCTCGCCTGGGCGCACGCCCGCGGCGCTGGCCGCCGCGTGAAAGATGCGCGCGTCGGGCTTGGCGACACCAAACTCGCGCGCGCTGATGGCCGCGCGAAAGTGCTGGCCCAGGCCGATGCGCCGCACGTCGGCGTTGCCGTTGGACAGGGCCACCACCGGGTAGCGCCCGGCCAGCCATTCGAGCGCGGGCAAGGCATCGTCGAACAACTCCACGCGCTGGCGCTCGGCGAAGAAAACATCGAACGCCTCCTCGGCCAGCTCAGGGTCGTCGCCGGCCTTGAGCAATACGAAGCGGATGGACTCGCGGCGCAGCGCGCTCAGGTCGTGCGACAGATCGGGCCGCTTGATCTGCAGGAAGTGCCGCGCCTCGCGCAGCGACTGCGGGTTGGCGGCGAGGATGGCCGCGGCCGGCGCGTGCTCGCGGAACCAGGCCAGCAGCGCGGCCTCGGCCCGCTCGATGGTGGGTGCGATGGGCCAGAGGGTGTCGTCGAGGTCGATGCTGATCGCGCGCACGCGCGACGGCTCCAGCGTGGCGGCGCCGGACCCCGCGGGCTCCGTGCTCAAGGAATCGTCTTTCATGCTTGCGAGAGAATAGCGCATGCCCTTCGCGACCGAACCGCCCCTCCGCCATGGCCGCGCCGAGCGCACGGCAGTGATCTGGTGCAACCTGGGTACCCCCGAGGAGCCCACCCCCGCCGCCCTGCGGCGCTACCTGGCCGAGTTCCTCGCCGACCCGCGCGTGGTCGAGATCCCGCGCCTGCTGTGGTGGCCGATCCTGCACGGCGTGATCCTGCGCGTGCGGCCCGCGAAGTCGGCCGCCAAATACGCCAGCGTCTGGACACCCGAAGGCTCGCCGCTGAAGGTCTGGACCGAGAAGCAGGCCAAGCGCCTGCTGGGCCACCTGGGCGAGCGCGGGCACGCGGTGCTGGTGCGCCACGCCATGCGCTACGGCCATCCCTCCATCGCCTCGGTGCTCGACGAGCTCAAGGCCCAGGGCGCCACGCGCGTGCTGGTGCTGTCGGCCTACCCGCAGTACAGCGGGGCCACCACCGCCAGCCTTATCGACGCCGTGAACGCCTGGAGCGCCCGCCAGCGCGCCGTGCCCGAGCTGCGATTCGTCAACCGCTACCACGATGACCCGGGCTACATCGAGGCGCTCGCGCGATCTGTGCGCCAGCACTGGCAGGCCCATGGCCAGGCCGAGCGGCTGGTGATGAGTTTTCACGGCGTGCCCGAGCGCACCCTGCACCTGGGCGACCCCTACCACTGCGAGTGCCACAAGACCGCGCGGCTGCTGGCGCAGGCGCTGGGCCTGGCGCCGGAGCGTTTCGCCGTCACCTTCCAGAGCCGCTTCGGCAAGGCCAAATGGCTACAACCCTACACCGAGCCCACGCTGGTGAAGCTCGCGGGCCAGGGCGTGAAAAGCGTGGACCTGATCTGCCCCGGCTTCGTGGCGGACTGCATCGAGACCCTGGAAGAAATCGACATGGAAGCGCGCGCCGCCTTCCTGCAGGCCGGCGGCGAACGCTTCGCCTACATCCCCTGCCTCAACGACCGACCCGAATGGATCCAAGCCCTGGGCGATATCGCCGCGCGGCACCTGCAGGGCTGGCCCACGGCGCCTGCCGACGAGGCCGAGCGGGCCGCCAGCCGCGAACGCGCGCTGGCCCTGGGCGCGAAGGACTGAGCCGGCGGGCTCAGTGCGCGCGCGGATCGCTCAGGAAGCGCTGCACCAGCTCCAGCTGATCGGGCACGTTGAGCGCGGGCGCGTGTCCGCAGCCGGGGATGGTCACCACCAGGGCGCGCGGCCCGCGGTCGCGCATGGCCTCGGCGGTCTCGGCCAGCAGCAGGTCGGACTCCGCGCCGCGCAGGCACAGCACGGGCACATCGATGGTGTCGAACACCGGCCAGAGTTCGTAGTCGTCGGGGTGGTGCTCGAACTGCTGCACCATGGCCGGGTCGTAGTGCGGTGTCACGCGGCCGTCGGGCAGCCGGCGCATGGAGCTTTCGCTGAGCAGGCGCCACTGCGCGTCGGGCAAGTGGCCGTAGGGCTTGTAGACGGCGCGAAAGTACTGCTCCAGCTCGCGCATGGTGTTGAAGGCCGCGGGACTGCCCGCGTAGCTGCGGATGCGCTGCACCGCGGGCGCCGCGAGCTGCGGGCCGATGTCGTTGAGCACCAGGCGCTCGATGCGCCCGCGCAGCGGCCCGGCCGCGCAGGCCATGCCGATGGCACCGCCCATGGACGTGCCCACCCAATGGAACTGCTTCAGGCCGAGCTGGTCGACCAGCGACTTCGCCAGACGCGCATAGAAGTCCAGGCAGTACTCGGCCTTCGGGTCCGGGCTCCACTGCGACAGCCCGCGCCCGATGGTGTCGGGGCAGATCACCCGCCAACCCTGGGCGCACAGATGCGCCGCCAGCGGGTCCATGTCGCGCCCGGTGCGCGCCAGGCCGTGCCAGGCCACCACCACCGGGCCACCGGCCTGCGCGGGCACCCAGTCCATGAAGTGGATCTCGCGCTCCTCGCAGGTGATGTAGCGCGAGCGCGGTTCGAGAGCGGCGAAGTTCATGTCGACTCCTTCGTCGCCTTGTGCGCCGCGCGCTCGCGCAGCTTGCCGACGACACCCGTGGGGAAGTGGTAGACGGACAGCACGAACAGCAGGCCCAGCCACAGCAGCCAGCGATCGGGCGTGAGCAGCGCGGGCAGCAGCGGCAGGCCCTCGAAGAGCCCGCCGAGCCAACGCAGCAGGTCTTGCAGGTAGCTCTGCGCGACCAGGAAGACCACGCTGCCGATGATGGCGCCGTACAGCGTGCCCATGCCACCGATCACGACGATGAGCAGGATGTCCAGCATGATCTCGAAGGACAGCGAGGTGTCCGGCCCGTTGTAGCGCAGCCAGAGCGCGAGCAGGCAGCCCGCGAGCGTGGCGAAGGACGCGGCGATCACATTGGACAGCGTGCGGTAGACCACCACGCGATAGCCCAGGGCCTCGGCGCGGAAGTCGTTCTCCCGGATGGCCTGCAGCACGCGGCCGAAGGGCGAGTTCACGATGCGCAGCATCACCAGGAACATGACCACCACGCTCACGAACAGCAGGTAGTAGGTGATGAAGCGGCCATTGAGCGGCACGGCGCCGAAGGGCCCCTGGAAGTCCTCCTCCATCAGCGCGAAGCCGGGCGACAGCAGCTCGGGCAGGCGGAAGGTCAGGCCGTCTTCGCCACCGGTGATGTCCGACAGCTGCGAGGCCAGCGTGAGGAAGGCCGAGGCCACGGCCAGCGTGATCATGGCGAAGAAGATCGCCCGCACGCGCAGCGAGAACAGACCGATGAGCAGCGACAGCAGGAAGGACAGCAGCAGCGCGCCCACGGCGCCCACGACCAGCGCCCACCAGGTGGGGCCGAGCGCGCTGGCCGAGATGGCGATGCCATAAGCGCCGATGCCGAAGAACATGGTGTGCGCGAAACTCACGATGCCGGTGTAGCCCAGCAGCAGGTCGAAGCTGACCACCAGCGCGATGAAGATCAGCACCTTGGCCGCGACGTTGAGCGCCTTCACGCCGGGAAACAGGAAAGGCGCGAAGGCCAGGCCCAGCACCAGCAGCGTGAGCAGCAGCGCCAGCCAGCGGCTGCGCGGCAGGTCGTGGGAGAGCAGACGGGACAACACGATCGGCGCTCCTCAGCGGTTCGCAACGGGGTACACGCCCTGCGGTCGCCACAGCAGGATGGCCACCATCAGCGCGATGTTGGAAAACAGCGCGACCTTGGGCATGAGAAAGCCGGTGTAGTTGGCCATCAGGCCCACCAGCAGCGCGCCCACCAGAGCGCCCAGCGTGGAGCCCAGGCCACCGATGATGATGACGATGAAGATCAGCACGTTGACCTGCGCACCCATCTGCGGCAGCACGGTCTGCTGGTAAAGCCCCCACATCACGCCGCCCAGGCCGGCCAGCGCACTGCCCGCCACGAACACGCCCACGAACAGGCGCCGGATGCGGTAGCCCAGCGACTCCACCATCTCGCGGTCCTGCACGCCGGCGCGGATCAGCAGGCCGACCTTGGTGCGGTTGAGCGTCCAGACCATGGCGGCGAACACCGCCAGGCCCACGGCCATGGCGAGCAGGCGGTACTTCTCGATCGAGGCATCGCCCAGCAGGAAACTGCCGCGCAGCGTCTCGGGCAGCGGCAGCGCGAGCTGGCCCGGGCCCCAGACCACCTTGATGAGCTCCTCGCCGATGATCATGCCGCCCATGGTGATGAGGATCTGCTTCAGGTGCTGGCCGTAGACCGGGCGCACGATCACGCGCTCGAACACCAGACCCACCGCGCCGGCCACCACCATGGCGGCCAGCATGGCCGGCACCAGGGCCACGAGGTTGAGCCAGAAGCTGTCGGCGATGGCGTAGGCGTTCAGGCCACCGAACACGCTGACCGCGACGAAGGCGCCCAGCGCGATGAACACGCCATGGCCAAAGTTGAGCACGTCCATCAGGCCGAACACCAGCGTCAGGCCGGAGGCGATGATGAAGACGATCAGGCCCATGGCCAGTCCGGCCACGGTGAGCGTGAGCCAGGTCGAGCCGCTGCCCACGGCCGGCAGCGCCAGCGCGGCCAGCAGCGGCACCAGGGCCACGGGCTTCCAGTCGAAGTCTCTCAGCGCCTGCCAGCGCGCAAGGCTGCCGCTGGCGGGCGTGGGGATGGCCGTGGTGTTCATTGATGCGCTCCCAGCGAGAGGCCGAGCAGGCGCGCCTGCAGCGCGCTGTCCTCGGCGAGTTCGGCCATCGCGCCGCTGTGCACCACGCGGCCGTCGTCCATCACGGCCACGCTGTCACCGAGCTGGCGCGCGAAGTTGAAGTTCTGCTCGACGAGCAGGATGGTGGTCTGCGCGACCTTGAGTTCGCGGAAGGCCTCGATCATGTTCTGGATGATGGCCGGCGCCAGGCCCTTGCTGGGCTCGTCGATGAGCAGCAGCTGGCGCGGCTCGACGATGGCGCGCGACACCGCCAGCATCTGCTTCTGCCCGCCCGAGAGCTTGCCCGCCGGGTGCAGCCAGAACTTCTTCATCGCCGGGAACATGTCGAAGATCCACTCCAGGCGCTGCGTGTCGATGCCGTCGATGGAGCGCGCGCCGCGCGCGGCCAGCAGCATGTTCTCCTTCACGCTCAGGTCGGCGAAGATGCCCATGCTCTCGGGCACGTAGGCCACGCCGCTCTGCGCGATGTCGGGCGTCGCCTTCGCGGTGATGTCCTGGCCAGCGAGCGTGATCCGTCCCCGGCTCGCGTGCCACAGGCCCATGATGGTGCGCAGCGTGGTCGTCTTGCCCGCGCCATTGCGGCCCAGCAGCATGGTGAGCTGGTTGGCGGGCACGGCGAGGTCCACGCCGTGCAGGATGTGGTACGCCCCGATGTGCGTGTGCACGCCCTCGAGCGTCAGCAGGGGCTGCGTCATGCCGCGACCTCTTCTTCGGGGTTGATGCCCAGGTACGCCTGCTGCACCACGGGCGAAGCGATCACCGCCTCGGGTTCGCCGTCGGCCACGAGCTCGCCGTTGTGCAGCACGATGATGCGGTCCGACAGCTCGCGCACCACGTCCATCTTGTGCTCCACCAGCAGGATGGTCTTGCTCTTGTCGGCCTTGAGGCGGCGGATCAGGTTCAGGATCACCGGCACCTCGTCCACGCTCATGCCGGCGGTGGGCTCGTCGAACATGTAGACCTTGGGGTCCAGCGCCATCAGGATGCCCACCTCCAGTTTGCGCTGGTCGCCGTGCGGCAGGCTGGCCGCGCGCGCCTCGGCCTTGTCGGCCAGGGCCACGGTCCGCAGGATGTCGTCGGCCTGGTCCAGCAGGTCTTTGCGGTCGCTCCAGATGCGGAAGAAGTCCAGCCCCGCGCCCGCGCGCGCCTGCACCGCCATGCGCACGTTCTCGCGCACGCTGAGCTGCGGGAACAGGTTGGTGAGCTGGAAGGCCCGGCCCAGGCCGGCGCGCGTGCGCAGCGGCGCGCTCAGCGGCGTGAGCTCGCGCCCATCGAGCGTGACCGTGCCGGCCGTGGCCTTGATCTGTCCCGAGATCAGGTTGAAGTAGGTCGTCTTGCCCGCGCCGTTGGGGCCGACGATGGCGGTGAGCGTGCCCGGCGCGAATCCGCAGGAGACAGCGTTCACCGCCACGTGCCCGCCGAAGCGGACCGTGAGGTTCGAGGTTTGCAGCATGGGGATCGTGCGCCCGGCGGGCGCACGCCAGGTTCAGCGCTTGTTGCGGATGGGGATGTTCATGTCCCCGGGCTTGATCTCACGCACCAGCTCCGGCACCCCCCAGGCGAAGGCCGGGTCGGCCTTGATCTTGAAGTGGTACATGCTCTGCATGGCCTGGTGGTCTTCCTTGCGGAAGGTCATGGTGCCCTTGGGCGTGTCGAAGCTCATGCCTTCCATGGTCTGGATGAGCTTCTCGCTGTTGGTGTCGCCATTGGTTTTCTTCAGCGCGGTCACCACCGCCATGGCGGCCGAGAAGCCACCGGCGGTGAAGAAGTCCGGCGGCTGCTTGAACTGGCGGTAGTGCTCGGCCACCATGGCGTCGTTGACCGGGTTCTTGGGGATGCCGAAGTAGTAATACAGCGCGCCTTCCATGCCCGGGAACTGCTTGTAGGCCACCATGGCCGGCAGGATGTTGCCGCCCGTGGCGAGCTTGATGCCGTAGCGCTTGTCCAGCTCCATCTCGGCGATCTTGGGGAAGGGCGTGGGCGCGCCCGACCACACCACCGAGATGTACTTGTTGCCCGGCTGGTCCTTGAGCTTGTCGACCAGGCGCAGCAGGCCGGCAGTGAAGTCCGTCGTGCCCACGGGCAGGTACTCCTCGTGCACGATCTTGGCCTTCTTGGTGAAGTCCTTGGAGGCCTTCACGGCGTCGCGGCCGAAGGCGTTGTCGTTGGCCAGCACACCGATCACGTTGTTCGGGGCGTCGAGGGCCACGGCGTTGGCGGCCGCGTCCTGGCTGCTGTTGCGGCCGGTGCGGAAGATGTACTTGTTCCACTTGTCACCGGTGATGGAGTCGGCCACGGCAGGCTCCACCAGCAGGATCTTGCGGTACTCCTCGGCCACCGGCAGCATGGCCAGCGCCACGGGCGAGGCGGTCGGGCCGATGGCGAGGTCGACCTTGTCGTCGGCGTAGGCCGCCGCCAGCAGGCTCTTGCCCACGTCGGGCTTGCCCTGGTCGTCCTTCTCGATCACCACGATCTTCTTGCCGGCCACCATCATGGTGCCGCCCGTGGCGTAGTTCAGGCCCATCATCAGGCCCGCCTGGGTCTGCTTGGCGTAGGCCTCCAACGGGCCGGTCTTGCTGTGGATGTGGGCGATGCGGATCTCGCCCTTGTTGGCTTGGGCGAAACCCAGGGTGGCCGTGCAGGCCAGGGCAATCACCGCCAGGCGGCGGGTGGTGTCGAACATGCTTGTCTCCTGATGGTTGCTGGCACAGCGCGGTGCGCCGTGCGCCTCTTTTGCACATGCCGTGCCAACCCAGCAATGCCTTGATATCAAAGGAATTTTTCTTTGACACCCGATCGATTGCCGGAATTTCAGACAACCCATCGCACACGATTTGTCTGAAATTCAGACAGTCGCCGGAATTTCAGACAGCTTATCCAGCGCGGCGAGCCGGTCGTACAGGCTGGCGCGGGAGATGCCCAGCAGCTTGGCCGCCGCGCTGCGGTTGCCGCCTGTGGCCGCCAGCGCCTGCGCGATGGCCCGGCGTTCGAGCTCGGCGATCTGCTCGGCCAGGGGGCGCAGAGCGTCCTGCTGCGCGGGCGCCGCGGGCGGCGCCTCGCGCACCGGCGCCAAGGCGGGCAGGCCGGCCTCGCGCAGCACCTCGTCCACCTGCGCGGCATCGATGAGGGCCGAGTCGGTGCGCAGCGCGAGCTGCTCCAGCACGTTGCGCAGCTCGCGGATGTTGCCGCGCCAGGCCTGCGCGGCCAGCAGGGCCTGGGCCTCGGGGCCGAACTCCAGCTGCGGTCCTCCGCCGCGCGCGGCGATGTCTTCGCACAGGGCCTCGATCAGCAGCGGCACGTCGCTCTGGCGCTCGCGCAGCGGCGGCACGCGGATGGGCAGCACGTTGAGGCGGTAGTACAGGTCCTCGCGGAAGCGCCCTTCCCTCACCATCAGCGGCAGGTCGCGCGAGGTGGCGGCCACCACGCGCACGTCGAAGGGCACCAACTGGTTCGAGCCCAGGGGCTCGATCTCGCCCTCCTGCAGGGCGCGCAGCAGCTTCACCTGCATGGCCATGGGCATGTCGCCCAATTCGTCGAGGAACAGCGTGCCGCCATCGGCCAGCTTGAACTTGCCGTCGCGGCCCTTCTTGTCGGCACCGGTGTAGGCGCCGGGCGCGACGCCGAAGAACTCGGCCTCCAGCAGGGTCTCGGGCACGGCGGCCATGTTCACGCTGACGAAGGGCCGGCCCGCACGCGGCGAGGCCGCGTGGATGGCGTGCGCGAGCAGTTCCTTGCCGGTGCCCGTCTCGCCGAGCAACAGCACCGGGCTGCTGGACAGCGCCGCGCGGCGCGCCTGGCGCTTGACCTCCACCGCCGCCGCGCTGGTGCCAACGAAGCTGGCGAAGGTGTACTTGCTGCGGCGCTGGTGGGCGAGCTCGCGGCGCGCGTCGTTCAGGTCCTGCTCCAGCCGCGCGAACTTGGTGATGAGGGGCTGCAGCGTGGTCTCGGGGTGGTCGAACAGCACGATGCCGAGCACGCCGATGACCTCGCCCGCGTCGTCGCGCAGCGGAATGCGCGTGACCACGAAGGTGCCCGCGCGGTTGGTGAGCAGGTCGATGAGGATGGGCTTGCCGGTTTCCAGCACGCGGTGCATCTGGGTGTTGTGCACCACATTGCTCACGGGCTGGCCGACAAAGTCTTCCTCGCGGTCGAAGCCCAGCGCGGGCAGGAAACGCCGGTACTGGTCGTTGATCCACACCACGCGCGCGTGCCGGTCCACCAGCAGCATGCCCTCACTGGCGTTGGCGAAGAGATCGAACATGGAGCGCGCGGCGAGCTCCAGGATGCTCTGCGCGTCACGGGGCAGGCGGTCGTCGCGGGTCATGCCCGGGATGGTACCCGGGGCGGGTATGCGAGAGAAAGCGGCCTTATTCCGATCGACTCGCCCAGCTTGCCATTCCGAGCACCACCACTGCCGCGCCCAGTGGCCAGGCCAGCAGCGACCATCGTCCCTCCAGGGCGGCCCTCAACTGGCAGAGGCTTGCGCCGGCGCCCAGCGGCAGTTGATGGCGGGGCTTTGGCCGCACCAGCAACACGGCCAAGGTCAGGCCCAATGCCACCCCACCCAACCCATCACCATTCATGTCTCTGCCCCGCCTTGTCTCAACCCTTGGGCTGACGTCGTTTGTTCCATGCGATACGCAGGATGCATGCCAGCGGCACGGCGTGCGGCAAGGCTTTCCAGAGCAGCCCTCGCCAGATATCAGGCCACGAATCCATTGGCGCTGCCCAAAGAAAAATCGACAACGCCGTACCCAGGACTGTCGTCAGATAGGCCACCAGGTAGGCGACGGCATACAGCCGCCAAGAGAGTGCTTTCATGGCTCGCCTATCGGCACATGCGAAGAAGCGGGCGACTCTAGGCGAGCACCCCGGACAACGATGCCCTCGAATCGGCGGGTTCAGGCAATGATGAAAAGCAAGAAGCGGCTCGCGGCCTGGGGTCCGCGAGCCGCTGCGCCGAAGTGGGGTGGTTTCAGGCGGCGGCCATCGCCTGCCGCCGCGCCAACAGCCTCGGCACCACCAGCACCGCCAGCACCACGAGCAGCAGCACCAGCGACATCGGACGCTGCACGAAGATCAGCCAGTTGCCTTCGCCGATCGACAGCGCGTTGCGCATCTGCGCTTCCGCCAGCGGCCCGAGGATCAGGCCCACGATCACCGGCGCGGCCGGGAAATCGAAGCGGCGCATCAGCACGCCCAGCAGGCCGATGCCCAGCATGAGGTACAGGTCGAACGCGCTCTGGCGCATGCCGTAGACGCCCACCGTCGCGAAGATCAGGATGCCCGCGTAGAGCTGCGGGCGCGGGATCTTCAACAGCTTCACCCACAGGCCCACCAGCGGCAGGTTCAGCACCAGCAGCATCACGTTGCCGATGTAGAGCGAAGCGATCAGCGCCCACACCAGAGCGGACGACGTCTGGAACAGCTGCGGCCCCGCGTTGATGCCGTAGTTCTGCAGCGCGGACAGCAGGATCGCCGCCGTCACCGAGGTCGGGATGCCCAGCGTGAGCAGCGGCACCAGCGTGCCCGTGACGGCCGCGTTGTTGGCCGCCTCGGGGCCGGCCACGCCTTCGATCGCGCCCGTGGTGCCGAACTGCTGCCGCGCCTCGGCGTCGGCCAGCTTGCGCTCGGTCGCGTAGCTCAGGAAGGTGGGGATCTCGGTGCCGCCGGCGGGAATGGTGCCGAAGGGAAAGCCGATCGCCGTGCCGCGCAGCCAGGCTGGCCAGGACCGGCGCCACTCGCCGCGCGTCATGTGCACCTTGTTGAGGTGGTTCATGGCGGTCTGCATGCGGCCTTCGTACAGCGCGTTGTAGAGCGCCTCCGTCACCGCGAACAGGCCCACGGCCACCAGCACCACCTCCACGCCATCCATGAACTCCAGGATGCCTGCGGTGTAGCGAACCTGGCCGGTGATCTGGTCGATGCCCACCAGGCCCAGCGAGATGCCCAGGAACAGCGCGGCCAGCCCCCGCAAGGCGCTTTGCCCCAGCACCGAACTCACCGTGGTGAAGGCCAGCAGCATCAGGCAGAAATACTCGGGCGGGCCCAGTTGCACGGCAAAGTCGGCCAGGATGGGCGCAAACAGCGTCACCAGCACGGTGGCGATGGTGCCGGCCACGAAGGAGCCGATGGCCGAGGTGGCCAGCGCGGCACCCGCGCGGCCGTGCTTGGCCATCTTGAAGCCTTCGAGCGCGGTCACCATGGTGCCGGTCTCGCCCGGCGTGTTGAGCAGGATGGAGGTGGTGGAGCCACCGTACATCGCGCCGTAGTAGATGCCCGCGAAGAAAATCATCGAGGCGGTGGGCTCCACCTGGCCCGTGATGGGCAGCAGCATGGCCACCGTGACGGCCGGCCCCAGGCCCGGCAGCACGCCGATGGCGGTGCCGAGCGCGCAGCCGGCCAGCGCCCACAGCAGGTTGATGGGCGTGCCGGCGGTGGCGAAGCCACCCAGGAGTTGCGAGAGGATGTCGCCCATGTCAGATCCAGCCGCTGGGACTGATGCCGGGCAGGTTCACCGCCAGCACCTTGGTGAACACCCAGAACACCGGCGCCGAAATCAGCACGCCGGTGACCAGGTCGATGAAGGTGGCGCGCGCGCCGCCGCCGGCCCGGCCCTCGCTCAGGCGCAGGCCGCGCACGGCCAGGGCGTAACACAGCGTGCAGCTCAGCACGAAGCCGATGGTGGTGATGAGCGAGGCGTTGGCCACCACGCCACCGGCCACCCAGGCCAGCGCGCGCCAGTCGCCGCGCTCGGCGCCCGAAGGCGTCTCCACGTGGCGCCAGCCGCCGCGCAACGCTTGCCACACCAGCAGCGCGCCGCACACGGCCATGGCCGCGCACATCAGCCAGGGCAGGAAGTCGGGGCCGACGCCCGAGTAACCCGCGGCCGAGGGGATCTGCCAGGCGCCCACGGCGAGCACCAAGGCCACGCCCAGCGCGCCCAGGCCGATGGCCACCTGTCCCACGTCCGTGGACGCGGGCTGCTGCATGTCGCTCATGTCGCCGTCCGCGTCAGACCATGCCCGCGCGCACCATGGTCGCGCGCAGGGAGGAGAAGTCGCGGTCCACGAACTCCTCGAAGGCCTTGCCGGTCAGCAGCGCGGGCGTCCAGTTGTTCTTCTTCACCGCCTCCGCCCAGGATTTGCTCTGCGTGGCCTTCACCACCATGGCCACCAGCGCGTCGCGCTGCGCGGGGGTGATGCCGGCCGCGCCATACACGCCGCGCCAGTTGCCGATCTCCACGTCGATGCCCTGCTCTTTCAGCGTGGGCACGTTGATGCCGTCCAGGCGCTTGCCCGAGGTGACGGCGATGGCGCGCATCTTGCCGCTCTCGATGTAGGGCTGGAACTCGCTGAAGCCGCTGCCGCCCACGGTGACGTTGTTGCCCAGGATGGCCGCCACGGCCTCGCCGCCGCCACGGAAGGGCACGTAGTTGATCTTGGCGGCCGGCACGCCCACGGCCTGCGCGATCTGCGCCGCCGCGATGTGCTCGGTGGCGCCGCGCGAACCGCCGCCCCACTTGACGCTGCCGGGGTCCTTCTTGAGCTGCTCGATCACGTCCTTCATGGTCTTGAGCGGCGAATCGGCCGGCAGCACGAAGACGTTGTACTCGGTGGTGAGGCGCGCGATGGGCGTGACCTGGGTGATGGACACCGGTGGCTTGCCGGTGATGATGCCGCCCAGCATGACGGCACCCATGACCATGAGCGCATTCGGGTCGCCCTTGCTGGCGTTGAAAAACTGGGCCAGGCCGATGGCGCCGGCCGCGCCGCCTTTGTTCTCGAAGGTCACCGAGGAGGCCACGCCGGCGTCGCGCAGGGCGTCGCCCAGCGCACGGCCGGTGCCGTCCCAGCCGCCGCCGGGGTTGGCGGGGATCATCATCTTGATGTTGGCGCTGGCCCAGGCCGCGTTCGGCAGAGCGCCAGCGGCGGCCAGGGCGGCCAGGGATTTGAGGAAGGTATCGCGGCGCATGGCTTGTCTCCGTGGTTGATGGGAACGACGCCGCGAATGGTCGGCGGGCGGGCTGTCAGTTGGCTGTCGGGCACCCTGGGATAAACCCTGAGGCGCGCGCGTCCCCATAATCGGTCCCCCCATGAAACTCCTGCTCGTCGAAGACAACACCACCATGCAGGCCACGCTGAGCCGCGCCTTCGAGCGGCGCGGCATCCAGGTGGTGACCTGCGACGACGGCGAGCGCGCGCTGGCGGTGTGGCGCGACACCCAGCCCGACGCCGTGCTGCTGGACCTGTCGCTGCCCGGCAAGGACGGCCTGGAGGTGCTGGCCCAGGCGCGCGGCGGCGGCCTGAAGACGCCCGTGATCATCCTCACCGCGCGCGGCACCGTGGGCGATCGCATCCTGGGCCTGAACACCGGCGCCGACGACTACCTGCCCAAGCCCTTCGACCTGGACGAGCTGGAGGCCCGCGTGCGCGCCCTGGTGCGCCGCGCGGGCGACGCCGACGCCGCGCCCGCCGCCTGGTGCGGCATGGCCGTGGACCGCGAGAGCGGCGCCGTGTACCACCTGGGCCAGCCCCTGGAGCTGCCGCCGCGCGAGCTCGCCCTGCTGCGCGCCGTGCTCGCGCGCCCGGGCCATGCCATCGCCAAGGAGCGCCTGTTCGAACTCGTCTTTCCCGGTGAACCCGACGTGCAGCCGGAGGCGATCGAGGTCGTGGCCTACCGGCTGCGCAAGAAGATCGCGCACACCGGCGCGCAACTCGTCACCCTGCGCGGCCTGGGCTACCTCATCAAGGCCCAGCCATGAAGTCGCGCGCGACCTCGCTGCGCCGCACCCTGCTGCTGGGCATCCTGCTGCCGGTGTTCGGCTACGTGGTGTTCAACACCGTGGTGCTGTACCGCCAGGCCCTGGCGGCCGCCGACACCGCCTACGACCGCACGCTGCTGGCCACCGCCAAGTCGCTGGGCGAACAGCTGCAGGTGACGTCGCAGGGCGGCGAGGTGCATGTGCAGGCCACGGTGCTGTACTCCGCGCTGGAGGCCTTCGAGGCCGACAACCGCAGCCGCCTCTTCTACCGCGTGAGCGGCTTCCAGGGCGAGATGGTCTCGGGCTTCGCCGACATGCCCGCGCCGCGGCGCCACGCGCCCTCGGACAACATCTACGCCGCGCTCGTGAGCTTCTACGACGACCACTACCGCGACATGCCGGTGCGCATGGCCGTGCTGCTGCAGCCGGTGGCCGGCGTGCAGGGCCAGGGCATGGCCACCATTCAGGTGGCCGAGACCCTGGAACTGCGCGAGACACTGGCGCGCCAGATCCTGGTGGATACGCTGTGGCGCCAGGCCGCGCTGCTGGCCGTGATCGCCTTCGTGGTGGTGCTGGTGGTGCAGCGCGCCACGCGGCCGGTGCGCGACATCAGCCGCGCCCTTGCCTCGCGCAGCGAAAACGACCTGTCGCCCTTGCCCGGCCAGGACGCGCCGCGCGAACTGCTGCCGCTGCTGGACGCCACCAACCAGCACATGCAGCGGCTGTCGCAGTTGCTGGAACACCAGAAGCGCTTCGTGCGCGACACCTCGCACCAGCTGCGCACGCCGCTGGCGGTGCTGAAGACGCAGGTGCAGTCGGCGCGGCGCGGCGACGTGGAGCCGCGCCAGGCGCTCGACGAGATCGCGCACACCGTGGACCGCGCCACCGAACTGGCCAATCAGATGCTGGCCCTGGCCAAGGTAGAGCAGCTGCGCCAGGACCGCGACGTGCCGGTGAGCGACTGGGCCGCCGTGGTGCGCGCGGTGGCGCTCGACCTGTCGGCGCTGATCGCCGAGCGGTCCCTGGACTTCGCGCTCGACGTCGGCCAGGCCGCGCCGGTGCGCGCGCACGAATGGGCGCTGCGCGAGCTCACGCGCAACCTGCTGCACAACGCCATCAAGCACTCGCCACCGGGCGGCGCGCTGCGCGTGGGCCTGCTGAGCGACGAACGCACGGCGGCGCTGATCGTGCGCGACAGCGGCCCCGGCATCGCGCCGGCGCTGCGCGAGCGCCTGTTCCAGCCATTCGCTACCGACCACCGCGCGGGCCCCAGCCTCTCGGGCTCGGGCCTCGGGCTCGCCATTTGCCGGGAGATCGTGCAATCGCTCGGTGGCCAGATCGAGCTGGACAACCGCACCGACGGCGGCAGCGTGCGCGGACTCGACGCCACGGTGCGCCTGCCCCTGACACCCGCGAACGCATGACAAGCAGAACCGAACCCGAGCGCGTGCGCCTGGACAAATGGCTTTGGGCCGCGCGCTTTTTCAAGACCCGCGCGCTCAGCGCCGAGGCCATCGACAAGGGCCGCGTGAGCGTCAACGGCCAGGCGGCCAAGGCCTCGCGCGAGCCGCGCGTGGGCGACACCATCGAGTTCCGCCAGGGCAATGAGGCACGTGTGGTGACCGTGAAGGGACTGAGCGCGGTGCGCGGGCCGGCGCCCGTGGCGCAGCAGCTCTACGAGGAAACACCCGCGTCGGTGGCGCGCCGGCTGGCCGCGGCCGAGCAGCGGCGCCTGGCCCCCGAACCGGCATTGAGCCAACCCATGGGACGCCCCACCAAGCGCGACCGGCGCACGCTCAAGGACTGGGGAGACCGCTGGAGCGCGTCGCTCGACGACGACGGCAGCGAATGAACCTGGCCCCGCGCGCCGGCCTCAGCCCTTGCGCAGGCCCAGCCACATGACCGTGGCCACGACGATCAGGCCACCGGCCACCTGAATGGCCGCGATCGATTGCCCCAGGAACACCCAGGCCAGCACCAGCGCGAAGATGGGCTCGATGTTCATGATGGCCGAGTTGCCCACCACCCCCAGGCGCGGCAGCACCGTGAACATGATGGTGAAGGCCGTGCCGTAGAGGAAGGTCAGGCCCAGCAGCCCCCACCAGCCCGGCAGAGCGTTCGGGAAATGCAGCCCGCCCTGCGTGGCGCTCGCGGCCAGCGCGATCACCGCGACGATGCCCATGGTGGTGGCGGTGCGCAGGCGGCCGTCGAGATCGCCCGCTTCGTGCTGCGTGAACACCAGCGCCAATCCGAAGCTCGCCGCGGCCGCCAGCGCGAAGCCCACGCCCACGCCGATGCGCGCCCAATGCCCACCCGCGCCCAGGCCCGAGGCCGCGCCCGACACGTCCAGCGCCAGCGCCAGGCCCAGCAGCATCAGCGGCATGGCCTTGAGCAGGTGCGGTGCCGGCTTCTGGCCATAGACGATGCGCGACCACAGCGCCGTCCACAGCGGGTAGGTGTTGAAGGCCAGCAGCGCCAGCGCCACCGGCAGGCGCGCCACCGCCGCGTACAGGCACAGGCTCTGCACACCCACCAGCAGGCCGATGGCGGGCAGCGCCTTGCGGTGCCGCGCGGTGAGCGCCAGGGGCACGCGGTAGAAGAACAGAATGCCGGCCACCACCAGCGCCGTGACGCCGCTGCGGAAGGTCACGGCCGTGGCCACGGTCACGCCGTGGTCGAAGGCCAGGCGCGCGGCCACGTGGTTGGCGCCCATCATGAAGGCGATGAGCAACAGGGTGGCGAACGCGGTGCGCGACAGGCTCTGAGACATGGAGGGTCCGGCGGCAAGAAAAGCAGAAGGACAAAAAACAAAGGCGCCCCGCAGGGCGCCTTGTCGATGTGAACATCTGGCGGAGTGAGAGGGATTCGAACCCTCGATGAGGCTCTACACCCCATACTCCCTTAGCAGGGGAGCACCTTCGGCCACTCGGTCATCACTCCGCGAAGCCCGCATTATGCCCCAAAGCACACGCGGGCCAGGCCCTCTCAGGCGCTGATCGTGTCGGCGGCCTGGTCGAGATCGAACTCGCGGTGCAACGCGCGCACGGCCAGCTCCATGTACTTCTCGTCGATGACCACCGAGGTCTTGATCTCCGAGGTGGAGATCATCTGGATGTTGATGCCTTCGGTGCTGAGGCAGCGGAACATGCGGCTGGCCACGCCCACGTGGCTGCGCATGCCGATGCCCACGATGCTGACCTTGCAGATGCGGTTGTCGCCCACCACGTCGGCGGCGCCCAGCGCGGGCACGACCTGCGACTTGAGCAGGTCCAGCGTTTTCTGGTATTCGTTGCGGTGCACCGTGAAGCTGAAGTCGGTCTTGCCGTCCTTGCTCAGGTTCTGGATGATGACGTCGACCTCGATGTTGGCGTCGGCGACCGCGCCCAGGATCTGCGCGGCGATGCCGGGCTTGTCGGGCACGCCGAGCACCGAGACCTTGGCCTCGTCGCGGTTGAAGGCAATGCCGGAAACGACGGCTTGTTCCATGTCTTCGTCTTCCTCAAAAGTGATCAGGGTGCCGGAGGCCGCTTCTTCGGCCAGGTCGATATCCCAGGGCGTGAAGCTGGAGAGCACGCGCAGCGGCACGTGGTACTTGCCCGCGAACTCCACCGAGCGGATCTGCAGCACCTTGGAGCCCATGCTGGCCATCTCCAGCATTTCCTCGAAGCTCACGCGCAACAGGCGGCGCGCCTCGGGCACCACGCGCGGGTCGGTGGTGTAGACGCCGTCGACGTCGGTGAAGATCAGGCACTCGGCGGCCTTGAGCGCCGCGGCCACGGCCACGGCCGAGGTGTCGCTGCCGCCGCGGCCCAGCGTGGTGATGTTGCCGCCGTCGTCGATGCCCTGGAAGCCGGTGACGATGACCACCTTGCCCGCGTCCAGGTCGGCGCGCACGCGCGCGTCGTCGATGGATTCGATGCGGGCCTTGGTGTAGGCGTCGTTGGTCTTGATCGGCACCTGCCAGCCCGCGTAGCTCACCGCCTCCAGGCCTTCGGCCTGCAGCGCGATGGCCAGCAGCGCGGAGGAGGCCTGTTCGCCGGTGGCCGCCAGCATGTCGAGTTCGCGGCCATAGGACGTGCCCGGTTTGGCGGGCGCGAGTTCCTTGGCGAGCGCCAGCAGGCGGTTGGTTTCGCCGCTCATGGCGCTGGGCACCACCACCATCTGGTGGCCGGCCTTGTGCCATTTGGCGACGCGACGCGCGACGTTGCGGATGCGTTCGGTCGACCCCATGGAGGTGCCGCCGTACTTGTGAACGATGAGGGCCATTGGAAGGGAGGAAGGACGCGGCGCGGCGCGTCCTTCAGGGCTTCGTCGGGGCGCGCGCCGCACAGCCACTGGGGCCGGGCAGAACCGCGGGATTATACCTAGGGGGTATAGGCCAGGCACGGGCCATCGCGCACCACGAAGCCCTCGGCCACCTTGAGCTGGATCGCGTGGCCGCGCGTGCGGCAGGCCCCGACCTGGTCGAGCAGTTCGTCGAGCTGCGCGGCGCTGGGCGCCACGCCGTGCGCGCGGCGCAGCCAGTGCCGCAAGGCGTTGGCCTGGCGGTCGCGCGACAGGCCCTGCAGGGTGGCGATGCGCGGCGGCTCGCCGCTGGCCGCCAGGTCCAACGCCGCCAACTCGTCCAGCAGGCGCTGCGCCTGCGCCGCGTGCGCCGCGCTGCGCGCGAGCGCCGCGCGGTAGCCCGGAAAGGCGCGCGCCCAGGCCGGCATCAGCTGCGCGCGGATGCGGTTGCGCGTGTAGCGCTCGTCGCCGTTGCTGGGGTCGTCGACGAAACGCTGGTCGCGCGCGATCAGCGCTTCGCGCAACGTGTGCGCGGGCACGCCGAGCCAGGGCCGGCCAAACCGCTGACCATGGCGCTCGAAGGCCTCGGGCATGGCGGACAGGCCGGGCAGGCCCGCGCCGCGCGAGAGCGCGAGCAGCACGGTCTCGGCCTGGTCGTCGCCATGCTGCGCGAGCAGCACCCAGCCGATGCCCTGGTCCCGCGCCAGGCCGGCCAGCGCGGCGTAGCGCGCGAGCCGGGCCGCGTCCTCGGGGCTTTGGCCCGGTGCGTGCCGGGCGTCGACGCGGGCCACCTGCACGGGCAGGCCCAGGGACGCCGCGACCTCACGCACGCAGGCCTCGAAGCCGTCGGCTGCGGCCTGCAGGCCGTGGTGCACGTGCAGGGCCACGCAGCGCCCCGGCCAGCGCGCGTGCGCGGCCAGCAGCAGGGCGACCGAGTCGGCGCCGCCGCTGCAGGCGATGCCGATCGGCGCGGTGTCCCGGTCGAGGGCGTGGCGCGCCGCCCAGCGCTGCAGCTCGGCGGCACCGGGAAAAGCGTCCGCCTCAGCGGCGGTCTTTGGCGTCGGCCTTGGTGTCGGTGAAGCGGCCATAGCCATCGAGGCGCGCATGGCGGCGCTCCAGCAGTTCCTTCACCTTGAGGTCGGCCACCTGGCGGTAGGCGTCGGCCAGGGCGCGCTTGAGGAAGGCGGCCATCTGCTTGTGGTCGCGGTGCGCGCCGCCCACAGGCTCGTTGACGATCTTGTCCACCAGGCCCAGGGCCTTGAGGCGGTGCGCCGTGATGCCCAGGGCCTCGGCCGCGTCGCTCGCGCGTTCGCTGGTCTTCCAGAGGATGGAGGCGCAGCCCTCGGGGCTGATCACCGAATACACCGAGTACTGCAGCATCAGCACCTGATCGGCCACGGCGATGGCCAGCGCACCGCCGGAACCGCCCTCGCCGATGATGGTGGAGATGATGGGCACCTCGAGCTGGGCCATCTCGAAGATGTTGCGCCCGATGGCCTCGGACTGGCCACGCTCTTCGGCGTCGATGCCCGGATAGGCACCCGGCGTGTCGACGAAGGTGAACACCGGCAGCTTGAACTTCTCGGCCAGCTTCATCAGCCGCAGGGCCTTGCGGTAGCCCTCGGGCTTGGTCATGCCGAAGTTGCGCAGGCCGCGCTCCTTCGTGTCACGGCCCTTCTGGTGGCCGATGACCATGCAGGGCTGGCCGTTGAAACGCGCCATGCCGCCGACGATGGACAGGTCGTCGGAGAAGTGGCGGTCGCCGTGCAGCTCGACGAAGTGCGTGAAGATCTCGCGCACGTAGTCCAGCGTGTAGGGCCGGTCGGCGTGGCGCGCGATCTTGGTGATCTGCCAGGGTGAGAGGTTGCTGTAGATGTCCTTGGTGAGCTGCAGGCTCTTGGACGCCAGCTTGTCGATCTCTTCGGAGATGTCGACCGCCGATTCGGTCTGGACGTAGCGCAGTTCCTCGATCTTGGATTCGAGTTCCGCGATCGGTTGCTCGAAGTCGAGAAAGTTCTTTTTGGCCAAGATAGGCTCCTTTGCTCAGGCGGCTCAATAGCTCACGGGGAGCGGATCGAGCGACCGCCAAATATACCAAGTGGCCACGCTGCAGAACGGGGCCCAGGAGCCGGCCACCTCGCGGATCTCGCTGCGGCTGACGGGCTCACCCGAAAAATAGGCCTGACTGATGCCGTTCTGCAAGCCGAGGTCGTCCAGCGGTAGCACGTTGGGCCTCATGAGGTGGAAGATGAGGAACATCTCGGCCGTCCAGCGGCCGATGCCGCGGATGGCCACCAGCTCCGCGATGATGGCCTCGTCGTCCATGTGCGGCCACTCGTTCACGCGCACGCGCTTGTCCGAGAAATGCAGCGCCAGGTCCACCAGGTACTCGACCTTGCGCACCGACAGGCCGGCCGCGCGCATGTCGTCCACCTTGAGCTTGAGCACCTGCGCGGGCGTCATCTTGCGGGTGAGCGATTCGAAGCGGTCCCACACCGACTGGGCGGCCTTCACCGAAATCTGCTGGCCCACGATGCTGCGCGCCAGCGTGACGAAAGCGTCGCCCCGCGACTGCAGGCACACGTCGGGGTGGCGCGGGATGAGCTTCTTCATCACGCGGTCGCGCTTCATCAGGTGCTTGCAGGCGTCCTGCCAGTAGGCGGGCTCGGGCACGGTCAGCACGGCGCTCATCAGGCGCGCTCCCAGGTGGTGCCCGCGGCGCTGTCTTTCAGCACGATGCCCTGGCCGAGCAGCTCGTTGCGGATGCGGTCGGCTTCGGCGAAGTTCTTTGCTTGCTTGGCTGCGGCGCGCGCGGCGATGCGCGCGGCGATGGCGGGCTCGTCCAAGCCCGATGTCACATGGGCATTGCCAGAGACGCAGGCGCCCTGCCCGACAAGGGCACCAGACGCTTCATGATGCCTAGATGGTCCGCCCTGCAACCATGCCATCGGATCGGCCTGCAACAACCCCAGCACACCGCCCAGCGCGCGCAGCAGGCCCGCGTGGCGCGGGTCCTTGCCGCGGTTGACCTCGCTCGCGAGTTCGAACAGCACGCTCAAGGCCACCGGCGTGTTGAAGTCGTCGTCCATCGCGGCCTTGAAGCGCACGGCGAAGGGCTCGCTCCAGTCGATGGAAACGTCCGCCGCTTTCACCACCGACAGCGCGGTGTACAGGCGCTTGAGCGCGGCGCGCGCGTCGTCCAGGTGGGCGTCGCTGTGGTTGAGCGGGCTGCGGTAGTGGGCCCGCAGCATGAAGAAGCGCACCGTCTCGGCGTCGTACTTCTGCAGCACCTCGCGGATGGTGAAGAAGTTGCCCAGGCTTTTGGACATCTTCTCGTTGTCGACGTTGACGAAGCCGTTGTGCATCCACACCGCGGCCAGCGGCACGCCGTTGGCGCCCTCGCTCTGCGCAATCTCGTTCTCGTGGTGCGGGAACTGCAGGTCGGCGCCACCGCCATGGATGTCGAAGGTCTTGCCGAGCAGCGCGCAGGCCATGGCCGAGCACTCGATGTGCCAGCCCGGACGGCCGCGGCCATAGGGCGAGTCCCACTGCGCGTCGGCGGGTTCGTCGGGCTTGGCGGCCTTCCACAGAACGAAGTCCAGCGGGTCGCCCTTGCCCTGGGCCACGGCCACGCGCTCGCCCGCCTGGAGTTCGTCGAGCGTCTTGCCGGAGAGCTTGCCGTAGCCGGGGAAGCGGCGCACCGCGTAGTTCACGTCGCCGTCGGCCGCGCGGTAGGCCAGTTGCTTGTCTTCGAGCGTGCGCACGATGTCGAGCATCTGCGGCACGTAGTCGGTGGCACGCGGGTCGTGCGTGGGGCGCGCGATGCCCAGGGCGTCGAAGTCCTGGTACATGGCCTCGATCATGCGGTCGGTGAGGCCGCGCACCGTTTCACCGTTCTGCACCGCGCGGCGGATGATCTTGTCGTCGATGTCGGTGATGTTGCGCACGAAGGTGACGCGGTAGCCACTGGCCTCGAGCCAGCGGCGCGCGACGTCGAAGGCGATGTTGGAGCGGGCGTGGCCCACATGGCACAGGTCGTAGACCGTGATGCCGCAAACGTACATGCGCACGTGGCCGGGCTCGATGGGCGCGAAAGGCTCGAGCCGGCGCGTGAGGGTGTTGTGGATATGCAGGGTCATCGCAAGGCGCAGGGCAGGCGCGGTGCCGACCGCTTCCAACCACGCTCGCCAGCGCGGCGCCTCACGGGTCCGGCGCCCCGCAGGCACGGTCTGAAACGACCGGCTCGCCGGTACCCCTCAGATACAATGCGCCAGTATATCGACGCCCATCCCGCGCACGCACGCACCGATGGGCGCCACTGGTCGGGCATCCGCTTCGCCCGGCGCATCCCATGAGGTTCCATGTCTCACCGAGCTTCACCGCTGGACCGCGCCGTCCTCGCTTGTTTCCGTGGTTTCACCCGTGCGCTGCTGGTCGGCCTGGCCGCCGCCCTGCCCTGGCTGGCGCAGGCCCAGTCGCCCAGCATCCCCGCGCCCTCGGCCTACGACGAGGTCTCGCGCCTCATGCGGGCCCAACAGCTGGACCAGGCCCTGAGCCGCGCGCAGGACTACCTGCGCAGCAACCCGCGCGATCCGCAGATGCGCTTCCTGCTCGGCGTGGCGCAGAACCAGAAGGGCGACAGCGCGGCCGCGCTCGAGACGTTCACCAGCCTCACGCAGGACAACCCCGAGCTGCCCGAACCGCACAACAACCTGGCCGTGCTGCACGCCGCGGCCGGCCGCTACGACGAAGCCCGCGTTGCGCTCGAGGCCGCCATCCGCGCCAACCCGCGCTACGCGGTGGCGCTGGAGAACCTGGGCGACGTCCATGCGCGGCTGGCCGAGCGCGCCTGGCAGCGCGCGCGCGAGATCGACACGCAGAACCCGCGCCTGGCGCCCAAACTCAAAGCCGTGCAGAACCTGCTCGCCCCACCCCCCCGCTGAGGACTTCGCCCATGACACTGCACCGCCGCGGCTTCGCCCGCCTGGCCACCGCGCTGACCACCAGCCTGACGCTCGCCCTGGCCTTCGCGGCCCAGGCCCAGGACAACAAGGCCCCGCGCGTGCGCCTGTCCACCTCGCTCGGCGACATCGTCGTCGAGCTCGACCCCGCCAAGGCGCCGAAGACGGTCGAGAACTTCCTGCAGTACGTCAAGGACAAGCACTACGACGGCACGGTGTTCCACCGCGTGATGGGCAACTTCATGATCCAGGGCGGCGGCTTCACGGCCGACATGCAGCAAAAGCCCACGCGCGCGCCCGTGCCGCTCGAGGCCGGCAACGGCCTGAAGAACGACCGCGGCGCCATCGCCATGGCGCGCACCGGTGACCCGGACTCGGCCACCTCGCAGTTCTTCATCAACGTCGTGAACAACCCGGGCCTCAACGCGCCCTCGCCCGACGGCCACGGCTACACCGTGTTCGGCAAGGTGGTCGCCGGCATGGACGTGGTCGACAAGATTCGCGCGGTGCCCACCGGCAACCGCGGCATGCACCAGAACGTTCCGCAGACCCCCGTCACCATCGTCAAAGCCAGCCTGGAGAAATGAACATGGCCAATCCGAAAGTCGAACTGCACATCGCCGGCATGGGCGTCATCACGCTCGAACTCGATGCCGAGAAGGCGCCGCAGTCCACCGCCAACTTCCTGGCCTATGTGAACAAGGGCCACTACGACAACACCGTGTTCCACCGCGTCATCCCCGGCTTCATGATCCAGGGCGGTGGCTTCGAACCCGGCATGAACCAGAAGCCCACCGACAAGCCGATCCAGAACGAGGCCAACAATGGCCTGAAGAACGACGTCTACACCGTGGCCATGGCGCGCACCAGCGACCCGCACTCGGCCACCGCGCAGTTCTTCATCAACGTCACCAACAACGGCTTTCTCAACCACACCGCGCCCAGCGCGCAGGGCTGGGGCTACGCCGTGTTCGGCAAGGTGGTCGCGGGCAGCGAGATCGTCAAGCAGATCGAGGGCGCGCCCACGGGCCGCCGCGGCTTCCACGACGATGTGCCGAAGACCGACGTCGTGATCGAGAAAGCGGTCGCCGTCTGAGCGACCGGCCCACGCCCATGACCGAGCGCTTCCCCGAGCTGGTGGCGCCCGCGTCGTGGCGATCCGTCGAGCTGATCTCCGATCTGCACCTGCACGCGGGCGATGCGGCCACACACGCCGCCTGGCTCGCCTACCTCGCGCGCGCGCCGCGGCCCGACGCGCTCTTCATCCTCGGCGACCTGTTCGAGGTCTGGGTCGGCGACGACCTGCTCGCGCCCGACGAGGCGCACGACGACGCCGACCGCCGCTTCTGGCGCGGCTGCGCCCAGGCGCTGAGCGGCTTCGCCCGCCACACCCCCACCTTCTTCATCGCCGGCAACCGCGATTTCCTGCTCGGCGCCGAGGGCCTGGCCGCCTGCGGCATGACGGCCCTGCACGACCCCACCGTGCTGGTGTTCGCCGGCCAGCGCTGGCTGCTGAGCCACGGCGACGCGCTGTGCCTGGCCGACACCGACTACCAGACCTTTCGCACCCAGGTGCGCGGCGTCGGTTGGCAACGCGACTTCCTTGCCCGCCCCCTGGCCGAACGCCAGGCCATCGCGCGCGATCTGCGCGCGCGCAGCGAGGCGCGCAAGCGCAGCCTGGGCCCCGACCCCGGCCTGTGGGCCGACGTCGACGCCAACGCGGCCACCGCCTGGCTCGAACAGGCCGGCGCCGCCACGCTGATCCACGGCCACACGCACCGCCCCGCCGAGCACACGCTGGCCCCCGGGCGCCGGCGCCTGGTGCTCAGCGACTGGGACGCGGGCGCCCGGCCGCCGCGCGCCGATGCCCTGCGCCTGAGCGAGCGCGGCGCGCAGCGGGTGAGCGCCGCGTGAGCTGGCTGGCCTCGCTGCGGCGCCGCTGGCGCCGCCCCGCCCCCATTCCCGAGGCCCTGTGGCGCGATACGCTCGCGGCCCTGCCCTTCCTCGCCGCGCTGGACGGCGGGGACCGCGCGCGCCTGCGCCTGCTGTGCCAGCATTTCCTGGTCGAGAAGGAGTTCAGCGGCGCCAACGGCCTGGTGGTCACCGACGCCATGGCGCTGTCGATCGCGGCGCAGGCCTGCCGACCGCTGCTGCACCTGCACGGCCCTGGTGGACGCGCCCTGCGCCGCGCGCCCGACCTGCTCGACTGGTACGACGACTTCGTGGGCATCGTCCTGCAGCCCGGCGCCGTGCTGGCGCGCCGCAAGGTGCACGACGCCGCCGGCGTGGTGCACGAGTACACCGAGGCCCTGGCCGGCGAGGCCATGGACGGCGGCCCGCTGATGCTGAGCTGGGAGGACGTGGCCAGCGCGGGCGAGCGCGCCGCCATCGGCCACAACGTGGTGATCCACGAGTTCGTGCACAAGATGGACATGCGCGAACTGCAGGCCGGCGAGCACCCGCAGGGCGCGCCCACCCTGCCCCAAGGCTTCCTGGGCACGCGCAAGCCGCGCGAGGCCCGCGCGCGCTGGCAGCGCGTGATGAAGGAGCACTTCGAGGGCTTTCGCGAAGCCGTGTCCATGGCCGAGCGCTTCGGCGGCGAGCCGCCCTGGCTGGACGACTACGCCGCGAAGGACCCGGCCGAGTTCTTCGCCGTGACCTGCGAGGCCTATTTCGTGAGCCGCGAGCGCTTCGGACAGGAGTTCCCCGCCCTGCTGGCGCTCTACGACGCCTTCTTCCTCAGCGCGCGCCCGCTCAGCGTTTGAGCAGCGCCTTCAGCGCGGCCTGCAGGCGCCGCGCCGACTTCTCGTCGTGCGCCCCACCCAGCACCTGGGCCACGTCCTGCGCCCAGGTTTCCGTGGGCGACGGTGCGTTGCGGCGCGTGAGCAGCTGCAGCTGCAGCAGGCGGCGCTCGCTCAGGTGCTCGGCCGGGGTCGGCGCCTCGGCGGCGATCTCCAGGCGCAGCAGGGCCTCGGCGGGCAAGGCATTCGCGGGCTGGCCGAGCGCGGAGGCCCAGGCCGAGCGCTGGGCCGGCGCCACGCGCCCGCCCAGGGCCTGCGCAGCGGGCAGCTGCTGCGCGTCGCGCGCGCGCCAGGCGTCCAGCACCTGGGTGAGCACCTCGCCGTGCGCCTGCTCGGCCAGGCGGCGCAGGCTGGCCTGCGCGGCTTCCATGGCCTGGCGCTGCGCGCGGAAGGCGGTGTCGCCCAGGCGCGGGCCACGCGGCTCGCGGTCTTCGCGCGAATCGCGGAAGTCGCGGCGGTCACGGCCATCGCGGCCGTCTCGGCCGCCGCGCGCGTCGGGGCGGCCAGGGCGGCCATCGCGGCGCGCGTCGCGGGGCGCGGGTTCGGCTTTCCTGGCGCCGGGGCGGTCGTCGCCCCGCATGGCCACCAGCTTGCGTGGCGCCGCCGGGGGCGCGGCGGGGGCCGGCGCGGTCTCGGCGCCATCGGCCGGTGCGGTCTCTCCGCCGGCGGCGGTCTCAGGCGCTGCGGCCGGCGTGGCCGCCGGTGCCGCGCGCCCGGCGGCCTCCAGCGCGGCCATGGCCGCGCGGATGCGCTGCGCGTCGCCCGACTGCGTGGCGGCCTCGAGCTCGCGCGAGGCGTCCAGCACGCGCTGGTCGACGGCGCTGAGCGCCCCCGCCTGCTGCTGGCGCTCGCTGGTCTTGCGCTCGAAGGCGGCGTCGATGGGCGAACGGAAGGCCTCCCACAGCTTCTGTTCCTGCTTGCGGTCGAGCGGCACCGCGTGCGCCTCGGCCTGCCAGCGCTGCTGCAGGGCCTTCACGGCGTCGATGCGCAGCGGCTGCGCCTGCGACAGCGCGGCGGCCTCCTCGATCAAGGCCCGGCGGCGCGCCACGCTCTCGGCCTGCGCGGCCTCCAGGCGCGCGTGCGCCTGGTGCATGGTGTCCTTCCACAGCGGCTGCACCTCGGCGAAGGCCTTCTCGCTCAGGTGGCCGGCCTGACGCCAGCGCTCGGAGAAGGCATGCAGCTCGCGCAGCTGGGTTTTCCAGTCGCTGCTCTCGGCGTGCGCGGCGGTCCAGGCCTTGAGTTCGTCGATGATGGCCTGGCGCTGGGCGCGCGTGGCCTCGGCCTGATGGCGCACCTGCGACAGCCAGGCCTCCACACCCTTGTGCGCCTCGGTGCAGGCCTCGTCGAAGCGCTTCCACAGGGCGTGGTTGGGCGCACCGCCCTGGTCGGTGGTCTTCCACTGTTCGCGCAGCTGGCGGATGGCCTCCTGCAGCTTGCGCCCGGTGGGCCGCTGGCCCTCGGGCGCCTGCGTCAGCGCCTCGGCCTTGGCCACCAGCTCCTCACGCAGCTGGTCGGCGCGCCAGCGCTGCCAGCCTTCGAGTTCGCCGGCTTGCGACAGCACGGCATGCGCGCGCGCTTCCAGCGCCTGGCCGATCAGGCGGCCGTGTTGCTTGAGCAGCTGGCGCAGCTCGGCCGCGGCCTTGGGCGTGGCCTTGCCATGGCCTTCGGCCACCTCGGCCTCGAGCGCGGCCACGGCCTTTTCGATCTCGGCGCCGGCGCGCTCGCGGCGCGCCTGCTGGGCCTGTTGCGCCTGCTCGTTGGCGGCCTGCTGCTCGGCGGGAGCCAGGCCGCGCGCGGCGCGCAGCTCGTCGGCCCACACGGGCACGGCGGGCAGCGGGGCATTGGCGTCGGCGGCGGCCGCGGTGGCCTGGGCCAGCGCGGCGTCGAAGGCGTCCCAGACCAGCTGCAGCTGCTGGCGCGAGGCCTCGAGCATGGGCGGGAACTTGGCCTCCACGCTGGCCCATTGCGGGTCCTGCGTCAGGCCGTCGATCTGCTGCTGCCACTGGGCCACGTCGCCGCGCAGCGCGTCGGCGGCCTGGCGGGCCTCCTGCCAGGGCTTGGTGGACAGCACCTCGATGCGCTGGGCGATCAGCACGGCGGCCTCGCGCTCCACCTGCACCGCGTGCTGCAGGTCCTCGATGGACTTGATGCGCTCGGCCAAGCGCTGGCGCAGCGTGGCCAGGGGCTCGCGCGACAGCGGCGCGCCGGCGCGCGCGGCGTCGCGCTGCCAGGCCAGGGCGTCGGCCAGGTTCAGGCGCGACGCGGCCAGCAGGGCCTCGGCCTTGGCCGACCATTCGCTGGCGGCCTGCTCCTGCGACTTCTGGCGCTTGAGCTCGTCGAGCTTTTCCTTCAACGCCTTGGCCGCGCCGCGGTCGCGCTGGCTGAGCTCCTTGAACACCTCGTTCATGTGCTCGGCCGAGGGATCGGTGGCGAGCCAATCGCGCACGCGCGCGGCGCGCTCGCCGGCGGTGGGGGCCGAGAAGACGCCGCCGGTGAGCGCGTCCAGGGGATGGGCGTTGGCGGACTTGGGGTTGGAGGGGGTGTTCACGGCGGGCTCGGGGGCGGATGTCTGGCGCGGAGAAAACAGCGACATGTGAAAAGGGCAGCGGATGCGCGGCGGGCCGCGCGGATAAACGCGTATTGTCGCCGCTCAGCGCGGCGCCGGCGCTCCTGCGGTCGCGCCGCTCAACGCGGCGCGAGTTGCAGTTCGGCCCGAGGCACCCACCGGTCGCCGCTGGCCCGGGTCTTGGGCGCGCCCAGGAACAGGCGGTCCTCGGGCAGGCGCAGGCCGGCCAGGAAGTCCTTCACCGCCACCGCGCGCGCCACCGCCAGCTCGCGCATGGTGTCCTCGGAGGGCGATTGGGCGGCCAACAGCAGCGCCTCCATTTCTTCCAGCGGAATGTCCTTGGCCAGACCGATGAGGTTGCGCGGCTTGGGGATGTCGGCGCGGCGGTAGGCCTCGCGCAGCAGTTCGGGGCGCTCCTGCGCGCTCACGCTCACGCGCGCGGGCACCTCACCGCCGGCGCGCGCGAGGCGGCGGCGCTTCTCGGCCTGCAGCAGCCCGTCCAGCCGGGCGCGCTGCCAGCCCGCGCGCTCGGCCTCCAGGTCGCTGTGGCCCACGATGGTGACCCGCAGCGCCGGCCGGTTCTCCAGTGCCTTGGCCAGTGACTCGAGCTGCGTGCGGTTGGCGTCGCTCAGCTCGGCGCGGCCGGGATCGAAGCCGATCTGGCTGGCGTCCGCGCCGCCGCCCGAGAAGGCGCTGGCGATGAGCGAGAACGGCGCGGTGATGGCCTTGCCGATCAGGTTGACGATGACCCGCACGATCACCGGGCCGAGCCGGAACTGCGGGTCGTTGAGCGAGCCGCTGATGGGCAGGTTGATGTCGATCACGCCGTTGCGGTCGGCCAGCAGGGCCACGGCCAGCTTCACCGGCAGGTTCGCCGGGCTGTCGGGCACCCGCTCGCCGAAAGCGAGCTGGTTCAGCACGATCTGGTTGCTGGCGGTGAGCTGGCCGTTCGGCTCCACCTTGTAGGCCACGTCCACGCTGAGCTTGCCGCGCTCGATGCCGTAGCCCGCGTACTTCACGCTGTAGGGCGACAGCGGCGGCAGCTCCAGGTCGCGCACCACGCCCTTGATGTCCAGCGCCAGCGGCGTGGCCAGCGGGTTGATGCGGCCATTGATGTCCAACGTGGCCGTGCCCTCGGCGCGGCCCTTGAGCGACAGCGTGGCCATCTCCGGCGGCTGGCCGGGCGCGGCCGGGGTGCTGGAAAACGCGCTGAGCGAGCCCGTGACCTCGCTGAGGTTGGCGCTGTAGTTGGGCCGCACGAAGTGGTCCGAGAACAGGATGCGGCCGTTGACCAGGCTGATGGGGCCGATGCGGATGTCGGCCGCCGGGCCGGGCGGCGGCGACGCGGCCGCCGCCACGTCGGTTGTGGTGGTGTCGGCGTTGGGCGCGGCCACGCCGGGTGCCGGGGCGGCGGGCGCGGCCGGCTCGCCCGGCGCGGGCTTGACCAGGTCCTGCAGGTTGAAGCGCCCGTTGGGGTCGATGGCGATGCGCGCGTAGTAGTCGCTCAGCACGGTCTCGGCCACCTGCACCGACAGGGGCTGCCCCGGCGCCTGGCGCACCCGCAGGCCACGCACCTGCAGCGACTGCCACTGCAGCAGTTCCTCGCCGGGCGAGCGGGTGTTGGCGCGGAAGTCCTCCACCGCGAGGTCCACCGCGGCCTGCACGCGCGGGCCCTTGGCCGGCAAGGCCAGATCGACGTCGCCGCGCACGCTGGTGTCGGCGCGCAGCAGCTCCAGGTTGAGGTAGTCGGCCAGGTAGGGCTCCAGCGCGTGCACGGGAAAGCGCTCCACCTGCACGCGGCCGCGCCAGTGCAGGTCGGGGCCGGCGCCGGCCGGCCCGGGCAGGCGCAGGCGGCCGTCGGCGGCCACGGTGCCGGCGGTGCCCCCCCCGCCGGCCACGCGCAGCCTGAGGTTCAGCGGCGCCTCGGGGGCGCGCTCGCCGGGGGGCTGCAGGTCCTGCAGGCGGACGTCGAAGCGGTCGAGGTCCAGCCGCACCGGGTTGGCCTTGCTGTCGTCGATGAAGCGCACGCGCCCGCCGCGCAGGCGGGCATCGGCCAGGCGCCAGGTCCAGGACGCGGTGGGCTCGGCCGCCGGGCCAGCCGCCTTCGTGGCCGCGGGCGCGGCCGGCGCGGGCGTGAGCCAGCGCTCCACCATCCAGCGCCCCTGCGCGTCGCGGTGGGCGTCGAGCACGGGGTTGTCCAGCGCCAGCTGGCCCAGCTCGGCGTGGTGTTTCGCCAGGTCGATCTTCAGCTCGGCCAGGCGCAGGCTGTCCAGCCGGGCCAGCGGGCGCTTGGCCGGGCCCAATTGCAGCTTCTCCAGCACCAGCTCCGACCCCTGCAGGCCCAGCTGGTCGGGCTGGCCCTCGGCACCGCGCACCCAATCGAACACCAGGCTGGCGCGGGCGCGGCCGTCGAGTTCGGGCGCCAGCACGCTGGCCAGGTAGGGCGCGGCCAGGCGCAGGCCCCAGTTGTCGAGCGCGGCGCGCACCTGGGCGCGGTCGCCCGCGACCTCGCCCTCGGCCTTGAGCGTGGCCTCGCCCACGGCGGCGGCGAGTTGCAGGCGCGCGGGGTCCTTCACCGGCCAGGCGATCGGCGCCAGCGTCAGCGATGCGATGCGCAGGTCCTGCTCGGCGCGGGGCTGCACCGAGGCGTCGCGCCAGCGCACCAGGGCCTCGTGGAGTTCGAAGCCCTGCATGGCCAGTTGCCAGGCCGCTTCCGGCGCCGGGGCGGGGGCGGGGGCGGGTTTGGCCTCGGCCGCCGGGGCCATGGGCCAGCTGGCCGCCAGCCGCTGGAGGTTGAGCCGCCCCTGCGCGTCGCGGCCCAGGTCGAGTTCGAGCCCCTGCCAGCGCACCGCGCCCAGCGCCACGCGCCGGCGCAGGGGCTCCACGCGCTGCAGCGCCACGTCCAGGCGCGGCGACAGCAGCAGGGGCGCGCCGCCCGCTTCGTCCAGGCGCAGGTTCGACAGGCCCACGGTGCCGGCCACCACCAGGGTCGGCTCGGCGTGCTGCTCGAAGTCGAGCGTCAGGTCCAGGTGCAGCGCCCCCGAAGTGAACTGCACCGGCCAGGCCTTGGGCCAGTACGGCCGGTAGGGGGCCAGGTCCAGCTCGGGTATCTGCAGCCGCGCGCGCGTCTGGTGGTCTTCGGCGAAGGGCGTGGTGGCCACGCGGCTGTCGAAGACGCTGCCGTTGAGCGTGAAAGCCAGGCGCGGTTCGGTCACCACCTCGCGGCGCGAACCCAGGTTGCTCAGGAAGGGCACGGCGATCTGCAGGCCGTCCAGGTGGTGGGTCACGCCCACGGGCTCGTCCCGCACGCTGGCCTGGCCGTCGGCCACTTCTATATTGAAGACGGCGAAGCGCGCGGGCGAGTTGTCCTGGGGCCCGCTGGGCGGCGGCGGCGTCAGGCGCTGCAGCACGTCGTCGAAGTCCCAGCGCCCTCCCCCCAGGTGGCGCAGCGCCAGACGCGGCGTGTCGATCCTCAGGGCATCGATCACCGGCGCGAGCCTCATCAGGGACTGCAACTCCGCATTCATATAGAGCTGCTTCACCGACAGCAGGTCGTCGGCGCCCTCGGCGCCGGCCACCCGCAGGCCATCCACCCACAACTCCAGCGACCAGGGGTGAAAGCGCACCTGCTCCACCGTGACCGCACGGCCCAGCCGCTCGCTGCCCTGCTTTTGCAGCTGCCACTTCAGCAGCGGCGGCAGGCCCAGCCAGGTCAGACCCCACAGCAACAGCAGGCCGCCCGCCGCCCAGGCCACGCGCCGCGCGAGGCGCGAGCGCGGCGTGGCGGCGGGCGGAAGGGGGGCGGGGGTATCCGTTGCGGTGTCGGCCATGCGCGAGTGTCGCGCAAGCCAAGGCCCCGCCGCATGACGGCCCCAAAAACAAGAAACCCCGGCGGGAAAAACCCGCCGGGGTTGACGGCGGGCAATGAAGCACTTGCCGTCGGTTGGGTGGTGGGAGGGTGATGTCCCGCCAGCCGGGGAGCAAGAGATTGCTCCCAAGGGGGCCGTTCGGTGGAACTCCACCGGGTCGGCTGTGCCGGTCTGCGACCGACCGATGAAGCGTACGCCGCGCCACCGGTCGAATCAAGGCTCACGCGTCGCCCGACCATGGAACTTTTCAATCGTGGCCCGGCAACCCATTCCGGCCCGCCAAAACCCCGTTTTGCCCCATGAAAGGTGGGTATCGGCCGACCAGCGGTCATACGCCTGTCATCGCGCGCAAACCCGCGTGGCCATTGGCGGCGGCGCTGCGTTTGTCCACTTTGGCACGTCGGTCGACGATTTTATATTACTAATTATTCTTCAAACAGCGTTCAAAACCATTGACTGGCTATTAACGCCTCCCTACCATCCGCCGACTTTTGCCCACGCGAGGGTAAACCCGGGCCTGCACGGCAGGCCCACTCGTTGGAAGCGGCCCCCTGCGGCCCTCCACCGAGAGCCCCCCCAACGACCGCCCGCGCCGTTCCCACGAACGCCGCGGGCGACCTGCAAGGAGCGACCCATGAGGACCCACTCGCCGACGCCGCAGAAGAGCACGACACGTGCCCTGGCATCGTCCCTGAACCACGCCGCCTCCGACGTGTACCAGGGGTTCATCCACACCACGCAGAACAGCCTGGCGCTGCTCGGCACGGTGGCCGCGGTGGCCCTGCTCGTCTTCGGCATGCGCGCCGACCTGCGCGCCAGCGCCGAGGAGCGGCTGCTGAGCTGGCTGCTGCAGCGCCAGGAAGCGCAGCAGATGGTCGAGCGCGACGTCGAGGTGGAACCCACCGCCATCGACCGCGTGACCGTGGCCAACCTGCGCGACCTGACCGAGCAGCAGGCCAAAGTGACGCAGTGGCTCAGCCGCAAGTACCGCGTGGCGCCCGAGCCCGTGGGCGCCCTGGTGGCCGAGGCCTACCTGATCGGCGAACGCAGCCGCCTGGACCCGACGCTGCTGCTGGCCGTGATGGCCATCGAGTCGCGCTTCAACCCCTTCGCCCAGAGCCCCGTGGGCGCCCAGGGCCTGATGCAGGTGCTCACGCGCGTGCACACCGACAAGTACGAGGACTTCGGCGGCGAACTGGCGGCCTTCGACCCGCTGTCCAACCTGCGCGTGGGCGCGCGCGTGCTGAGCGACGCGGTCAAGCGCGCCGGTTCCCTGGAGGGAGGCCTGCGCCTGTACGTGGGCGCGGTCACCACCGACGGCAGTTGGTACATCAACCGCGTGATGGCCGAGCACCTGCGCATCCAGCGCGTGGCCCAGGGCAAGCCGCTCAAGCACTTCGACGCGCCGCCGCCGGCGCGCGCCATCCCCGTCAATGCGCCGGCGCCGAGCAACGAGGTCGAGGCCGAGGTCCGGCCCACGGTGGCGCCGCCGTCCACGGCCATTCCATCCTGAAGCCACCCGCCCGCGCGGCCGGCGGGATCCGCATCCCGCTGGGCTAAACTAGCGCGGTGCGCGACTGGCGATAGGCGGCCACCCCTTGCGGGGATCGGCCGCTGACGTGGACACCCGGCCCCCTGTTCAGGGCGACCACCGGGACAACCACTGGGAAGCGCACCGCCCGCGCCGCCAGGCCGGGCGTTCAGCCGTTCGCCTGGGCAGCCCTTGTCACGCGCAAGGTTCCTCGTCATTCAGGACTGCCATGTACGACCGCCGCATCCTCATCGAACAGACCGACCCCGAGCTGTTTGCCGCCATCCAGGCCGAAAACGCCCGCCAGGAACACCACATCGAGCTCATCGCGAGCGAGAACTACGCCAGCCCGGCCGTGATGGCCGCGCAGGGCACCCAGCTCACCAACAAGTACGCCGAGGGCTACCCCGGCCGCCGCTACTACGGCGGCTGCGAGTACGTCGACGTGGCCGAGCAGCTGGCCATCGACCGCATCAAGCAGCTCTTCGGCGCCGAAGCCGCCAACGTGCAGCCGCACTGCGGCGCCTCGGCCAACGAAGGCGTGTTCCTGGCCTTCCTCAAGCCCGGCGACACCATCATGGGCATGAGCCTGGCCGAAGGCGGCCACCTCACCCACGGCATGGCGCTCAACATGAGCGGCAAGTGGTTCAACGTGGTCTCCTACGGTCTCAACGAGAAGGAAGAGATCGACTACGACGCCATGGAGCGCAAGGCCCACGAGACCAAGCCCAAGCTCATCATCGCCGGCGCCTCGGCCTACAGCCTGCGCATCGACTTCGCGCGCTTCGCCAAGGTGGCCAAGGACGTGGGCGCGCTCTTCATGGTCGACATGGCGCACTATGCCGGCCTGATCGCCGCCGGCGTCTACCCCAACCCGGTGCCACACGCCGACGTGGTGACCTCCACCACCCACAAGAGCCTGCGCGGCCCGCGCGGCGGCTTCATCCTCATGAAGGCCGAGCACGAGAAAGCCATCAACAGCGCCATCTTCCCCGGCCTGCAGGGTGGTCCGCTGATGCACGTGATCGCCGCCAAGGCGGTGGCCTTCAAGGAGGCGCTCTCGCCCGAGTTCAAGGCCTACCAGCAGCAGGTGCTGAAGAACGCCCAGATCGTGGCCGAGACGCTCACCCAGCGCGGCCTTCGCATCGTGAGCGGCCGCACCGAAAGCCACGTCATGCTGGTCGACCTGCGCGCCAAGGGCATCACCGGCAAGGAAGCCGAGGCGGTGCTGGGCCAGGCGCACATGACGATCAACAAGAACGCCATCCCGAACGACCCCGAGAAACCGATGGTGACCAGCGGCGTGCGCATCGGCACCCCGGCCATGACCACGCGCGGCTTCAAGGACGAGGAAGCGCGCCTGACCGCCAACCTGGTGGCCGACGTGCTCGACAACCGCGACCCGGCCAACATCGCCGCGGTGCGCGAGAAGGTCAACGCGCTGACCGCGCGTTTCCCGGTCTACCGCTGAACCCGGAGCGGCGGCGATGCGGTGCCCCTTCTGCGGCCATCTCGAGACCCAGGTGGTCGAGACGCGGGTCTCGGAAGACGCCGACTTCATCCGCCGCCGCCGCCGCTGCGGCCACTGCGAGAAGCGCTTCACCACCTACGAGCGGCCCGACGTCAGCTTTCCGATGGTGGTCAAGAAGGACGGCCGCCGCGTCGAGTACGTACCCGACAAGCTGCGCGCCTCCTTCGCGCTGGCCCTGCGCAAGCGCCCGGTGAGCACCGAGCAGGTCGATGCCGCGATCGAGCGCATCGAGGAAAAGCTGCTCAACCTGGGCGTGCGCGAGATTGCGGCCAACCGCATCGGCGAGATGGTGATGCGCGAGCTCAAGAAGCTCGACAAGGTCGCCTACATCCGCTTCGCCAGCGTTTACCGCAGCTTCGAGGACATCGACGAGTTCCGGGCGCTGGTGGATGAGGTGAAGCGCTGATGGCCCCCCGGTCCGCGGCCCGCGCCCGCGTGGGAGCCGCGAGGTGAGCACCGGGCCCCTGGCGGCGGCGCTCGAACGGGCCGAACGCGCCCTCTGCCTGTCGAACCCCAACCCCCGCGTCGGCTGCGTGCTGGTCGCGCCGGACGGTCGCGAGATCGGCTCGGGCCACACCCAACAGGCCGGCGGACCGCACGCCGAGGTCATGGCCCTGCGCGACGCCCAGGCGCGCGGCGAGAGCACGGCCGGCGCCACCGCCTACGTCACGCTGGAGCCCTGCTCCCACCACGGGCGCACCCCGCCCTGCTGCGACGCGCTGATCGCGGCCCAGGTGGCGCGCGTGGTGGTGGCCACCACCGACCCCAACCCCCGCGTGGCCGGCCAAGGCCTGCAGCGGCTGCGCGCCGCCGGCCTCGCGGTCGAGCTGCTGCCCGGCGACCACCCCATCGCCAGGGGCAGCCGCGAACTCAACATCGGCTTCTTCAGCCGCATGGTGCGCGGGCGGCCATGGGTGCGCATGAAGATGGCCGCCTCGCTCGATGGCATCACGGCCCTGCCCAACGGACAGAGCCAGTGGATCACCGGCGAAGCCGCCCGCGAAGACGGCCACCGCTGGCGCGCCCGGGCCTGTGCCGTGCTGACGGGTGCGGGCACGGTGCTCGAAGACAACCCCCGCCTGGACGCGCGCTTGCCGGGCCTGCTGCGCCAACCGCACCTGGCCGTGATCGACAGCCGCCTGGACACCCCGCCCACGGCGCGGCTGTTCGAGCCGCCGCACGGCGGCCTGCCGCGCCAGCGGTGGTTCTTCCACGCCGACCCTGCGGCGGCCCGGGCCGCGGCGCTGCGGGAACGCGGCGCCGACACCCTCCCGATGCCCGGCGCGAACGGCAAGGTCGACCTGGGCGCCGCGCTTCAAGAGCTGGGCCGGCGCGAGGTGAACGAGCTGCACGTCGAGGCCGGGGCCAAGCTCAACGCGTCCCTGCTGCGCGAGGGCTGGGTGGACGAGCTACTGGTCTATCTGGCGCCCCGCCTGCTCGGCCAGGGAGCGGGCATGGCGCCCTTCGGTCCGCTGGAACGTTTGGCCGACGGCGTGGCCCTGCGCTGGCTGGACACCCTGCCGGTGGGCATCGACCTGCGACTGCGCGCCCGGCTCGAAGGCCGGGACGCATTCCTCACGGACCGCTGATCATCCAAGCGCGACCGCTGGCGGCCGAACTACCGCAAAGTGAGTAGCACTTAGTTCCACATCCGTTTGGCCGCGCAGCCCATCGGCTGATGCCCGGCGGGCCTGGCGCACAGGCTGAACCATCGCGGGCCATGTCGCGCTCGCCCTGCTCCCGACCCCTGCCCCATCCCGCGCCTGGCCCGGCGCCCATCGCCCGTCCGCCACGCACCCCACGCGCGGCAGCGCATCTGCCGGGCTGGCTGCTGTGCGCCATCGGCACCGCCGCCGGGCTGGGTACGGTGGGTGCCCAGGCCCAGCCCAGCCAGCGCCCGCTGCTGGTCAGCAGCACGGGCGCCAAACCCAACATCGTGGTCTCGCTGGACAACTCGGGGTCGATGGCGATCCCCTATCCCGATGGGTACGACGTCAGCAGGCCAGGGTGGCGCGGCCTGCCCGCCGGAGACGACGGTCAGCCGATGTTCGAGGCGCAGCGCTCACCCGACGTCAACCCCATGTACTACAACCCTCGGATCACCTATCGGCCACGGGTGGATGCCAAGGGTGACCCGCTGCAGGCCAACGACGGCATCCAGTTCATCTCCAACGCCCGCTCCGCGCAGTTCTCGTACAAAGTCTTCGCCGATCCGGCGGCCCCCGCCGGGGGCGGCCCGGTTCTGATCTTCAGCGCCCAGTTCCCCCACTACCCGGCGGTGCAGGAGCCCAAGGACCAGGCGCCGCTCTACTCCCTGAGCCTGAGTCAATGGGCCCCGGTGAATCAGGCCCATGGCGCCGCCGATCCCAAGGGCAATACGCCGCCGTTCACCTACGTCCTCTGCGACCCCTCCGCGCCCAATGGCCTGCTGAGGACGACGGCATCCGGCACGACCTGCAACAAGGTACTGCGCACCGACGCAGGCCATCGCCGACAACCGCTTCTACATCGCCACCGATCCCAGGAACGACAACACCCCCACGCTCTACTGCCGTGGCAGCGATGGCCCCGGCAGCTTCAGCGCCGCGGCGGCGCTGGTGCCCAACGTCGAAAGCCTCCAACTGCGCTACGCGATCACCCGCCGCCCCACCGCAGGAGAGGTGCCCCCTCACCAGGTCACCGCGCTCGTCTCGGCAAGCGACCTGCCGCCTGGCGACGAATGGGCGCGCGTGGCCGCGGTGGAACTGTGCCTGGTGGTGCGCTCGGCACGGGCCGTCCCCCGGGACGGCCTGAGCATGAACGACACCACCCGCCACATTGGCTGCGATGGCAGCGCGCACACCGCCACCGACGGCCGCCTGCGCCGGGCCTACCGCACCCTGGTCCCGCTGCCCAATGTGCGCCCGGCCCTGCCGCAGCCCTACGACGCCAGCGCCGGCGCCGTGGCCAACCCCTACCGCGACCTGAACACCAGCCCATGAGCAGCCGCCCCTTGCCCGCCCCCACCGCGCCGGCGCGGCACCCCGCGCGCGGCAGGGGCCTGGCGCTGCCCGTGGTGCTGGTGCTGCTGCTGGTGATGGCCTTCGCCGGCCTGCTGGCGGCGCGCCGCAGCGCCACCGTCGAAGAGATCAGCAACAACGCGCGGGTCCACCAGGTCGCCTGGCTGTCCGCCGAGAGCGGCCTGCGCTACTGCGAGGCCGTGGTCATCGACTCGGTCGAGGGCGGCGGCCGATTCGAGGACGTGATCAAGCAGCGCGTGGGCACCACCACCATCGCCGACGCCAGCGACCGGAACGCCGCCTGGTCCAGGATCGCCAACTGGGCCGACACCAGCGCCGTGCTGATCACCGCGCCGGTGGCCGGGCAGAACGCCAGCGCCGCCCTGCAGGGCGCGCCCGCGCCGCGCTGCCTGGCCGAGCCCCTCGCCGATGGCCGCTACCTCGTCACGGCGCGCGGCCTGTCGGCGGGCGCCAGCTTCAATGGCAGCGGCCAGTTGCTGGGTGGGGCGGAGGTCTGGCTGCAATCGGTCATCTCGCCCGAGCCCGTGCACTTCAATGGAAAAGGCTATGAATGAGCTTCGTGTCCCGGCGCGCCCCGCCCGGATCACCCGGTACCGCCGGCCCGGCCCCCGAGGCTTCACCCTCATCGAACTGATGGTCACCTGCGCCATCGTCGCCGTGCTGGCCAGCATCGCCTACCCCAGCTACGCCGAATACGTGCGCCAGGGCCGGCGGGCGGACGCCCAGCGCGCCCTCGAAGAGGCCAGCCAGTTCCTGCGCCGGCGCTACAGCAGCATGGACACCCACGTGGGCGCGACGCTGCCACCCGCCATGGCCCAAAGCCCACGTGAAGGCGCGGCGGCCTACACCCTCACGCTGGTCGAGAACGGCCAGGCCGTTGGCGTGGCCACGCAGGCCCACAGCTACACCCTGCGCGCCGTGCGGGCCGGCGCCATGGCCGCCGACCGTTGCGGAGACCTTGAACTCGCCCACACCGGCGCCCGTGCCCTGCGCAACGCCGCCGCGAACGCGGTGCTGGCGGACTGCTTCCGCGGCGGCTGACCGCGCCCGTCACGGGGCCGGCGACGCACCCGCGACGGACGGTCCTGCAAACCCTGCGAAAATGCCGGGATGTTCACCGGCATCATCACTGGCGTGGGGCGCATCGCCGACTCCCATGCGCTGGGCGGTTCTTTGCAGCACGGGCGGCGCCTCACCATCGAGGCCCCGGCCGGCTACCTGGCCGACGTCGGCCAGGGCGACAGCATCGCCCTCAATGGCGCCTGCATGACCGTCACCACCCTCGACCCCAGCCGCGACCGCTTCACCATCGACATTTCCGCCGAATCGCTGGCCCGCACCGCCGGGCTGGACGCCGTCGGCGCCCGCCTGAACCTCGAGAAGGCCCTGCGCGCCCACGACCGGCTCGGCGGCCACATCGTCTCCGGCCATGTGGACGGCACCGGCACCGTGGTGCGATTCGCCCCCATCGGTGAAAGCCACGAACTGGCCGTGCTCGCACCGCCGGAACTGGGCAAGTACCTGGCCTACAAGGGCTCGATCACCGTCAATGGCGTGAGCCTCACCGTCAACCGCGTCGCCGACCGGCCCGACGGCTGCGAGTTCAGCATCAACCTCATCCCCCACACGGTGCAGCACACCACCCTGGGCGACCTGGTCGCCGGCAGCGCCGTCAACCTCGAGATCGACACCGTGGCCCGCTACGTCGAGCGCATGCTCGGCGCGGGCCTCAGCCCGGCCAAGGAGCCCGCATGAACGCCCCCGAAACCCTGGCCCCCGTGGCCATCTCCCCCGTCGAAGCCATCGTGGCCGACATCCGCGCCGGCCGCATGGTCATCCTCGTGGACGAGGAAGACCGCGAGAACGAGGGCGACCTCGTGCTGGCGGCCGACCACGTCACGCCCGAGGCCATCAACTTCATGGCCCGCTTCGGCCGCGGCCTGATCTGCCTCACGCTCACGCGCGAGCGCTGCGAGCGCCTGAACCTGCCGCCCATGGTGCCGCGCAACGGCACCAAGATGGGCACGGCCTTCACCGCCTCCATCGAGGCCGCCGAGGGCGTGACCACCGGCATCTCCGCCGCCGACCGCGCACGCACCGTGCAGGCCGCCGTGGCCCCCAACGCCAAGGCCAGCGACCTGGTCCAGCCCGGCCACATCTTCCCTCTGCAGGCGGTCGAGGGCGGCGTGCTCATGCGCGCCGGCCACACCGAAGCCGGCTGCGACCTCGCCGCCATGGCGGGCTGCTCGCCCGCCGCCGTCATCTGCGAGGTGATGAAGGACGACGGCACCATGGCCCGCCTGCCCGACCTGCAGCTGTTCGCGGCCGAGCACGGCATCAAGATCGGCACCATCGCCGACCTCATCGAATACCGCAGCCGCACCGAGTGCCTGGTGCGCAAGGTGGGCAGCCGCCCGCTCAAGACGGCTTTCGGCACCTTCACCGCCCACGCCTTCCGCGACCAGCCCAGCGGCGCGCTGCACCTGGCCCTGGTGATGGGCGAGTGGCAAGCCCACGAAAGCGTGCCCGTGCGCGTGCACGAACCGCTGTCCGTGCTCGACGCGCTCGAGATCGACCGCTCCATGCACAGCTGGGGCCTGGACGCCAGCCTGCGCCACCTGGCCCAGGCCGGGCGCGGCGTCGCGGTGCTGCTCAACTGCGGCGAGGCGGCCGAGCAGCTGCTCGCCCAGTTCGAGGGCACCGCCCGTTCCGCCCAGGCGCCCGAGCGCGGCCGCATGGACCTGCGCACCTATGGCGTGGGCGCGCAGATCCTGCGCGAGTGCGGCGTGAGCCGCATGGAGCTCCTGGGCACGCCGCGCCGCATGCCCAGCATGCAGGGCTATGGCCTCGAGATCACCGGCTTCATCGGCCACCCCCACTGAACCCTCCCACGACAACGAAAGCCCCTCCATGTTTGGCGCAGACAAAGGCACGGCCGACCTGCTCGACGGCAAACGCCTGCACATCGGCATCGTGCAGGCACGCTTCAATGAAGCCATCACCGACGCGCTGTTCAGCGCCTGCCAGGCCGAGTTGCTCGCCCTGGGCGTGCACGAGAAGAACATCGCCCACGTCAAGGTGCCCGGCGCGCTGGAAGTGCCCCTGGCCCTGCAGGCCATGGCCGAACTCGACGAGTACGACGCCCTGATCGCCCTGGGCTGCATCATCCGCGGCGAGACCTACCACTTCGAGCTGGTGGCCAACGAATCCGGCGCGGGCGTCACCCGCGTCGCGCTCGACCACCAGATTCCCATCGCCAACGCCATCCTCACCACCGAGAACGAAGCCCAGGCCCTGGCGCGCCAGATCGACAAAGGCCGCGACGCCGCGCGAGTGGCCGTCGAAATGGCGCTGGTGCTCGACCGCATCGGCTGATTCCATGAGCACCGCCCCCGCTTCCGACCCCAGCCACGCCAAGCCGCGCAAAGCCACCGACAAGTCGGCCCGCACCCGCGCCCGAGAATTCGCGCTGCAGGCGCTCTACCAGCACCTGGTGGGCCACAACCCGGTCGATGACATCGACGCCTTCACGCGCGACCTCACCGGTTTCCACAAGTGCGACAGCCTGCACTTCGACGCCCTGGTGCGCGGCTGCATCGAACAGGCCGCCGAACTCGACGCGCTGATCGCGCCGCGACTGGACCGCCCGCTCGCCGAGACCTCGCCCATCGAGCACGGCGTGCTCTGGATCGGCGCCTACGAGCTGCGCCACTGCCTGGACGTGCCCTGGCGCGTGGTGCTCAACGAGTGCATCGAGCTCGCCAAGTCCTTCGGCGGCACCGACGGCCACAAGTTCGTCAACGGCGTGCTGCACCCCCTGGCCGAGCAGCTGCGCCCCGCCGAGGTGGCGGCGTCGCCCCGCGCCGGGGCCCGTCGATGAGGGTCTCGCGCCGGGCCGAGCGCGTCGAGCCTTTCTACGTGATGGAGCTGGCCAAGGCCGCCACCCGCCTCGCGGCCGAGGGCGGCGCCGGCCAGCGCCCGATGATCTACCTCAACATCGGCGAGCCCGACTTCACCGCCCCGCCGCTGGTGCAGCAGGCCGCCGAGCGCGCCATCCGCGACGGCCGCAGCCAGTACACCCAGGCCCTGGGCCTGCCCGCGCTGCGCGAGGCCATCGCCGGCTGGTACGCCACGCACTTCGGCGCCGCGGTCGACGCCTCGCGCATCGTCGTCACGGCCGGTGCCTCGGCCGCGCTGCAGCTGGCCTGCCTGGCGCTGATCGACGCCGGCGACGAGATCCTCATGCCCGATCCCAGCTACCCCTGCAACCGCCAGTTCGTGCAGGCGGCCGAGGGCGTGGCGCGCATGGTCCCCTGCGGGCCCGAGCAGCGTTTCCAGCTCAGCGCCGAGCAGGTGCACGCGCACTGGGGCGAGCGCACGCGCGGCGTGCTGCTGGCCTCGCCGTCCAACCCCACGGGCACCTCGATCGCGCGCGACGAACTGCAGCGCATCGCCGCCGCCGTGCGCGAACGCCAGGGCATCACGCTGCTCGACGAGATCTACCTCGGCCTGAGCCACGACGCCGCCTTCGGCCAGACCGCGCTCACCCTGCCCGACGGCCTGGGCGAGACCGTCATCAGCGTCAACAGCTTCAGCAAGTACTTCAACATGACGGGTTGGCGCCTGGGCTGGCTGGTGCTGCCGCCCGCCCTGGTGCCCGCGGTCGAGCGCCTGGCGCAGCACCTGTTCATCTGCCCCAGCGCCATTTCGCAGCACGCCGCGCTGGCCTGCTTCGAACCCGACAGCCTGGCCGAGTACGAGCGCCGCCGCGCCACCTTCAAGGCCCGGCGCGACTACTTCATCCCCGAACTCAACCGCCTGGGCCTCACCGTGCCCGTGATGCCCGACGGCGCCTTCTACGCCTGGGCCGAGGTGGGCGCCCTGTGCGAGCGCTGGGGCATTGCACCGCCCGGCGGCAGCCCCGAGACCGGTGGCAGCTGGCCCCTGGCCTTCGAGCTCATGCGCCGCTGCCAGCTCGCGGCCACGCCGGGGCGCGACTTCGCGCAGGCCGAGGCCGGGCGCTACCTGCGCTTCTCCACCGCCAACTCGATGGAGCAGCTGCAGGAGGCCGTGGCGCGGCTGGAGGCGGCCTGGTGAACGCGCAGCCACCGCTCATGGCGCCTTTCGAGTGGCGCGTGCGCGTCTACTGGGAAGACACCGACGCGGGCGGCATCGTGTTCTACGCCAACTACCTCAAGTTCTTCGAACGCGCCCGCACCGAATGGCTGCGCGCGCGCGGCGTGGAACAGCAACGCTTGCGCGAGGCCGAGGGCGCCATGTTCGTGGTGAGCGCCACCGACCTGCGCTACCTGCGCCCCGCGCGCCTGGATGATTTGCTTCTCGTTACCGCCGAGGTCACGGAAGCGGGCCGCGCCTCGCTGACAATCGCCCAGTCGGCGCGCCGGGACACCCCGGCGGGGGAATGCCTGTGCGAAGGCAGCATCCGCATCGGCTGGGTCGACGCCCACACCCTGGTGCCCCGGCGCATGCCGGCCTCCCTGCTCCAGGCCCTGGGCCTGGCCTGAACCGCCCCCGGTGACAGACCGAAACCTTTTCCACCTGTTCCGATCTCTGCACCCATGACCCCAGAACTCTCCATCGTCCAGCTCATGCTCCACGCGACCTGGGTGGTCCAGGCCGTGGTGGCGCTGCTCGTGCTGATGTCGCTCATCAGTTGGGCGGCCATCTTCCGCAAGCTCGGCACGCTCAAGCGCGTGCGCGCCCGCAACGACGCCTTCGAGCGCGAGTTCTGGTCGGGCACCAACCTGAACGAGCTGTACGCCGCCGCCGCGCAGAACGCCCGCCAGGCCGGCCCCATGGAGCGCATCTTCGCCAGCGGCATGCGCGAATTCAGCAAGCTGCGCGAGCGCCGCATCACCGACAGCGGCGCCCTGCTCGATGGCGCGCGCCGCGCCATGCGCGCCAGCTTCCAGCGCGAACTCGACGTGATGGAGTCCAACCTCTCCTTCCTGGGCACGGTGGCCTCCGTGGCCCCCTACGTGGGTCTGTTCGGCACGGTCTGGGGCATCATGCACGCCTTCACCGGCCTGGCCTCGCTGGCCCAGGTCACGCTGGCCACGGTGGCGCCCGGCATCGCCGAAGCCCTGGTGGCCACGGCCATCGGCCTGTTCGCCGCCATTCCGGCGGTGGTGGCCTACAACCGTTTCGCGCACGACATCGACCGCGTCGCCAACGGCCTGGAGACCTTCATGGAGGAGTTCTCCAACATCCTGCAGCGCAACCTGGGCTCGCACCCGCCCCAGCACGCCACGGCGTCGGCATCCACCTTCTGAGGCACTGAACCATGGCCAAGCTCGCCGCCCGCGGCCGCGGCCGCCGCACGATGAACGAGATCAACATGGTCCCGTTCATCGACGTCATGCTGGTGCTGCTGATCATCTTCATGGTCACGGCCCCGCTCATCACACCCAGCCAGATCGCCCTGCCCACCGTGGGCCAGGCCCAGCGCCAGCCCGACCGCTTCGTGCAGGTGACCATCGACAAGGAAGAACAATTGCGCGTGCGCGAAGGCAGCAGCAGTGGCGAGGGCGCGCTCGTGCCCCTCAACCTGCTGGCCGCGCGCGTGCTCGAGCTGCAGGGCACGGGCCAGGCCGATCAGGCCGGCGTGCCCGTGATCATCAGCGCCGACAAGACCATCCGCTACGAGACCGTGGTGCGCACCATGGACACCCTGCAGCGCGCCGGCGTGCAGCGCGTGGGCCTGTCGGTGCAGACCACCCGCTGAGCTTGTCCGACCCGATCGCCATGCGCTCCACCGCCGACCACCTCGACCTCGCCCCGCCACCACAGGGCCGTTGGGGCGGCGCACTGGGCAAGGCCATCGGCGTTCACGCCCTGCTGATCCTCGCGCTCACCTGGGGCGTGAACTGGCGCCGCGACGCCGACACGCCGGCCGTGGAGGCCGAGCTGTGGTCGCGCCTGCCCCAGCAGGCCGCGCCGCGCGCCACCGCCCCGCCACCGCCACCCGCACCGGCCCCCACGCCGCCCGCGCCGGTGCCACCGCCCCCGCCTCCTGTGCCGGCCCCCGCGCTGGCCCCTGCGCCGCGCCCGGCGCCGCCACCGCCGCCCGCCCCGGCGCAGCAGCAGGCCGACATCGCCACGCAGAAGGCCAAGGAGAAGGAGAAGGCGGAACGCGAACGCGCCGAGCGCCTCGCGGCGGAGAAGAAAGCCGAGGAAAAGAAGGCGGCGGAGAAGGCCGCCGCCGAGAAGAAGGCCGCGGCCGAGAAAGCCGCCGCGGAGAAATTGGCGGCCGAGAAGAAGCGCGCCGAGGCCGAGCGCCAGCAAAAGCTCGCCGAGGAAAAACGCGAGGCCCAGCGCAAGGCCGAACAGGAGAAGCGCCAGGCGCAGCTGCAGGAGCAGCTGCGCAAGGAGCAGATGGCCCGCATGATGGGACAGGCCGGCGCCAGCGGCTCGCCGCAGAGCACGGGCACGGCCCAGCAGTCCAGCGGGCCTTCGGGCAGCTACCTGGGCAAGGTGATCGCGGCCATCCGGCCCAACATCGTGTTCACCGAAATCGCGCCGGGCAACCCGCGGGCCGAGGTCGAGGTGCGCGTGGCGCCCGACGGCACCATCACCGGCCGCCGGCTGGTCAAGAGCAGCGGACACCCCGCCTGGGACGAGGCGGCACTGCGCGCCATCGACCGCACCGGCACCCTGCCGCGCGACACCGACGGTCGCGTGTACTCACCCATGCTGATCGGCCTGCGACCGCAGGACTAGGGTCCGCGGCACACTGCGCACATGCCCGCCGCTGCACCCGCCACCCCCACACTGTTCAAGAACGCTGAGGCCTTCGAGGCCTGGCTCCGGAAGCACCACGCCACGTCCGACGGGCTGTGGCTCAAGATCGCCAAGCGCGGTACCACCGAGCCCAGCGTCACCTATCCCGAGGCGGTGGAGATCGCGCTGTGCTGGGGCTGGATCGACGGCCAGAAGAAGGGCCTGGACGACCGGCACTTCCTGCAGCGCTTCACGCCGCGGCGCCCGCGCAGCCTCTGGTCGAAGACCAACGTCGACAAGGTGGCCAGGCTGATCGAGGCCGGCCGCATGCAGCCGCCGGGCCAGGCGCAGATCGAGGCCGCCCAGGCCGACGGCCGCTGGGCCCAGGCCTACGACGGTGCGAGGACGTCTACCGCGCCCGACGACCTCGTCGCCGCGCTGGACGCCAGGCCGCCGGCCAAGGCCTTCTTCGCCACCCTCAACGCGAGCAACCGCTACGCCGTGCTCTGGCGCATCCAGACGGCCGTCCGGCCGGAGACGCGCGCGAAGCGCATCGCGCAGCTGGTGGACATGCTCGCCCGCGGCGAAACCGTGCACATCTTCAAGCCCAAGCCCAAGGCTGGCGCCTGAGGCCGGCATCTGAGGCCCGACCCATCGCGCATGGCCCGGCGCCTCGGCCGAGCGCGCGGTGCCCGCGGCGCTCGGTCAATCGAACACGATCTCCGCCCGCTGCTCGTGCGCCTGGGCCATCCAGCTCGCCAGCGCCGCGTCCGTCGGGAAAAACAGCGCGCGGTCGTCCAGCTGCAGCTCGCAGCGCGCGCCCTCCCGCTGCAAGGCCAGGCGCACCGGCAGGCCACGCACGAACTCGCCCTGGTCGCTCATCTCGCGCTTGGGCGGGAAGTCGCGCACCAGCTGAGCCACGGACGGCGCGTGCCCGTTCACCGCCACGCGCAGGTACTTGCCGAAGCGGCAGCGCGCGCTGGCGAGGTCCCAGACCTGCTGGATCTTCAGGCGCAGGCCACCCGAGAAGCGGTCCGGCTGCGCCACCGCCTGCACCACGATCAGTTCGTCGTCCTTCAACAGGGCGCGGTGCGTGTTGATGAGGTTTTCGTCGGCGCTGGTTTCCATCACGCCGGTCTTGTCGTCGATCTTGAACAGCGCGAGCTTGCCGCGCTGGCCATTGATGACGCGGAAGTCCGTCACGATGCCCGCGAGGATCACCGGGTCGCGGCTGTCCACCACGTCCACCAGGCGCGTGCGCGCGAAGCGGCGCACCTCGCGCTCCACCTCGTCGAACAGGTGGCCCGAGAAGTAGAAGCCGATGGCGCTCTTCTCGTGCGTGAGCTTTTCCTTCACGCCCCAGGGCATGGCGGCGACCAGATCGGGCTCCTGCGTGCTGGAGCCATGGTCGTCGCCGCCCAGCATGTCGAACAGCCCACCCTGGTGCGCGTTGGCCTGCGTGGTGGCCGCGTATTCGAAGGCGATGTCCAGCGTGGCCAGCAGCTCGGCGCGGTTCAGGTGCAGGGCGTCGAAGGCGCCGGCCTTGATGAGGGCTTCCACCGTGCGCTTGTTCAGGCGCGTGCGGTCCACGCGCAGGCAGAAGTCGAACAGGCTCTTGAACGGGCCGCTCTCGCCGCCGTTGGGGCCTTCGCCACGGCCCTCGCGCGCGGCCACGATGGCCTCGATGGCCTGCTGGCCCGTGCCCTTGATGGCGCCCAGGCCGTAGCGGATGAGCTTGTCCGTCACCGGCTCGAAGCGGTAGACGCCGCGGTTCACGTCGGGTGGCTCGAAGGCCATGCCCATCTTCTGCGCGTCCTCGAACAACACCTTCAGCTTGTCGGTGTCGTCCATTTCCACGGTCATGTTGGCGCAGTAGAACTCCGCCGTGTAGTGCACCTTGAGCCAGCCCGTGTGGTAGGCCAGCAGCGAGTACGCGGCCGCGTGCGACTTGTTGAAGCCGTAGCCCGCGAACTTCTCCATCAGGTCGAAGACCTCGTCGGCCTTGTCCTGCGGGATGCCGTGGGTCTTGAGCGCACCGGCGCGGAATTTCTCGCGGTGCTCGGCCATCTCCTCGGCCTTCTTCTTGCCCATGGCGCGCCGCAGCAGGTCGGCGCCACCGAGCGAGTAGCCGCCCAGGATCTGCGCCGTCTGCATCACCTGCTCCTGGTAGACCATGATCCCGTAGGTCTCGCTGAGCATGTCGGCCACGGCCGGGTGCGGGTACTCCACCGTCTCGCGCCCGTGCTTGCGCGCCACGAAGCTGGGGATCAGGTCCATCGGGCCCGGCCGGTACAGCGCGTTGAGCGCGATCAGGTCCTCCAGGCGCGTGGGCTTGGCGTCGCGCAGCATGCCCTGCATGCCGCGGCTTTCAAACTGGAACACGGCTTCGGTCTGGCCGCGCGAGAACAGGGCATAGACCTTGGGATCGTCGAGCCGCACATCTTCGTAGCGGAAGTTCTCCTGGCCCTTGTGGCGCTTCATGATGAACTCGCGCGCAATTTCCAGGATGGTGAGCGTGGCCAGGCCCAGGAAGTCGAACTTCACCAGACCGATCGCCTCGACGTCGTCCTTGTCGTACTGGCTCACGGCCGATTCGCTGCCGGGCTGTGCGTACAGCGGGCAGAAGTCGGTGAGCTTGCCGGGCGCGATCAGCACGCCGCCCGCGTGCATGCCCACGTTGCGGGTCATGCCCTCGAGCTTCTGCGCCAGCTCGATCAGGGTCTTGACGTCCTCTTCCTGGCGCACGCGCTCGGCCAGCACAGGCTCCATCTCGAGCGCGTAGTTGTTCTTGTCGCCCTCCTTCTTGGGCACGGGCGGGTACTGCAGGGTCACGCTCATGCCGGGCTTGTTGGGCACGAGCTTGGAGATGCCGTCGCAGAAGCCGTAGGACAGGTCGAGCACGCGGCCCACGTCGCGGATGGCCGCGCGCGCGGCCATGGTGCCGAAGGTGGCGATCTGGCTCACCGCGTCCTTGCCGTACTTCTGCTTCACGTACTCGATGACGCGGTCGCGGTTGCCCTGGCAGAAGTCGATGTCGAAGTCGGGCATGGACACCCGCTCCGGGTTGAGGAAGCGCTCGAACAGCAGGTTGTATTGCAGCGGGTCGAGGTCGGTGATCTTGAGCGCATAGGCCACCAGCGAGCCCGCGCCCGAGCCGCGGCCCGGCCCCACCGGGCAGCCGTTGTTCTTGGCCCAGTTGATGAAGTCGCCCACGATCAGGAAGTAGCCCGGGAAGCCCATCTTGAGGATGGTGCCGATCTCGAACTCCAGGCGCTCGACGTAGCGCGGGCGCTGCTTCTCGCGCTCGGCCTCGTCGGGGTACAGGTGCGCCAGGCGCTCCTCCAGGCCGTCGAAGGAAGACTGGCGGAAGAAGTCCTCCATGGGCATGGGCACGCCATCGATGAGCGGCGTGGGGAAGTTGGGCAGCTGCGGCTTGCCCAGCACCAGCGTGAGGTTGCAGCGCTTGGCGATCTCGGCCGTGTTGGCCACGGCCGATGGCAGGTCGGCGAACAGCGCGCTCATGTCGGCGGCGGGCTTGAACCACTGCTCGCGCGTAAAACGGCGCACGCGCCGGTTGTTGGCCAGGATCTCGCCCTCGGCGATGCACACGCGCGCCTCGTGCGACTCGTAGTCGTCGGGCTGCAGGAACTGCACCGGGTGCGTGGCCACCACCGGCAGGCGCAGCCGCGCGGCCAGCTGCGCGGCCGCAACCACGTGGCGTTCGTCGTCGGCGCGGCCGGCGCGCTGCACCTCGATGTAGAAGCGGTGCGGGAACAGGGTGGCCAGGTTCAGGGCGGCGTCGCTCGCGCGCTGCGGATCGCCGGCCATCAGCGCCTGCCCCACCGGGCCGGCCTGCGCGCCCGACAGCAGGATCAGGCCCGCGTTGAGCTCTTCGAGCCATTCGCGCTTGATCACGGCCTGGTCGCGCACCACGTTGCGCGTCCAGGCGCGCGCCAGCAGCTCGCTCAGGTTCAGGTAGCCCTGCTTGTCCTGCACCAGCAGCAACACGCGCGGCAGCGGTGGCTGGTGGGCGCCGGGCATGGCGTTCGGGGTTTCTTCGGTGAAGCCTTGCAGCAGCACCTCGGCGCCGATGATGGGCTTGACGCCGGCATCGCGCCCCGCGCGGTAGAACTTGACGGCGCCGAAGAGGTTGCTGAGGTCGGTGATGGCCAGCGCGGGCTGGCCGTCGGCCGCGGCGGCGGCCATCACCTCATCGATGCGGTTGGTGCCGTCGACGACGGAAAACTCGGTGTGCAGGCGCAGGTGAACGAACATCGCCCGATTTTAGAAGGCGCCCCTCTGTCCCCGATTCAGTCGCGCAGGATGCGCAGCACCTCGGAGCGGAATTCCCGGCTGTACAGGATGGCCGTCACCACGGCCGTGGCCATCACCATGGCCAGGGGCGAGACGAACCAGCCCAGCAGCGCGAACGAAAAGTAATACGCGCGCAGGCCGTCGTTCATGGTTTCGGCGGCCGAGGCCACCAGGGCACCCGCGCGGTCGGCGTAGGCCCGCCGGTCGAACTTGCCCGAGGCGAAATCCTCGGGCGGTGGCATGGAGCCGATCACCAGGGCCACGAAGGTGTACTGCCGCATGGACCAGGAGAAGCGGAAGAACGAATACACGAAGATCGCGATCAGCACCAGGATCTTGAACTCGAAGACGATCAGCGTGGTCGCCTGCGCGAAGGGGATCTCGCTCATCAGCTCGGTCGCCTTGTCCGTGGTGCCCAGCAGCGCGAACAGGCCGCCGATGATCAGGATGGACGTGGACGAGAAGAAGGACGGCGTGCTCGACAGGTTCTGCGTGATCAGGCCATCGAGCATGCGCGGGTCGCGGGCGATGGCCTGCTCCATCCAGTAGCGCCGGTAGCGGTTGGTGGTGGCCAGCAGCGAGGGCCTGCGCCGGGCCCAGGGCTTGGCAACCATCGCGTAGCCGATCCAGAGCGAAAAAAAGCAGACCAGCGCGAGCCAGTCTGCCCAGGGGAGGATGCTGAAGATCTTCATGGAGGCGGAATATTAGACCCCCACGCTCCGCCGCTGCGCGGGTCGCTGCCCCCAGGGGGGGCTGATCCGCCTTGGGGCGGCCCGGCGGCGGATCGGTCTTCGCCAGCCACCGTTGCCGCACGCATCAGTTCTTGAACCTTGCCGCGATCGCCGCCACCCGCTCGCCGAACAGGCGCGCCGTTTCCAGATCGCCCGCCCGCATGTCCTTGGCGCCCGCGTCGGACGGCGACTGCGCGATGGCGCCGCTGTAGGACACGAGGTAGTTCACGTCGTCGCGCTGGGCCGCCTGGGTGTTGGCGGGCATCAGTCCCTGGCTCACCCAGATCATGCCGTGCTGCATGGCCAGGGTGAACAGGGTGTTCAGCGTGGCCAGCTTGTCGCCGTTCATGCCCGCGCTGTTGGTGAAGCCGGCGGCGATCTTGTCCTTCCACTTCTGCGCGAACCAGGGTTTGCTGGAGGCGTCGGCGAACTTTTTGAACTGCCAGCTCACGCTGCCCATGTAGGTGGGCGAGCCGAAGACGATGGCGTCCGCCGCGTCCAGCGCCTCCCAGCCGCCTGGGGGCAGGTTGCCATCGGCGTCGATGGCGATGAGCTCGGCCCCCGCGCCATCGGCCACCGACTGCGCCATGCGCTGCGTGTGGCCGTAGCCGGAGTGGTAGACGACAAGCACTTTGGTCATGCGTGTGCGCTCCGGCGTGCGATCAGGCGCCGCGCTTGGCGTCCAGGCTCCAGCCGCCGGCGCCGAAGGCGGCGAAGGCGAGCAGGCCACCGACGACCGCGATGTTCTTGAAGAACAGCAGCTGCTGCACCATCTGCTGCTCGGCCGGCACCGCCCAGTAGGCGTGGAAGAAGACGCTCGCCACCAGCGTGAACACCGCCAGCGCGATGGCCGCGAGGCGCGCCCGGTAGCCGATCAGCAGCGCCAGGCCGCCGAAGAGCTCGATCACCAGCGCGATCGCCACCCCCACGGTCGGCAGCGGCAGGCCCATGGCCGTGGCATAGCCCACGGTGCCGGAGAAGCCGGCGATCTTGCCGAAGCCGGCCGGCACGAAGAGCACGGCCAGGAGGATGCGGCCGATCAGGGCCAGGGGATTTTGCAGGGCGTTCATGGGAGTTTCTCCAGGGTTGAAAAGCGGTTGGGGGAATCAGTGGGCGAGGTCGAACACCAGCACCTCGGCGTCTTGGCCCTTGTCCAGGGTAAGCGAAGTCTCGCCGTCCAGCACGGCCGCGTCGCCGCCGGCCAGGCGCTGGCCATTGACCTCGAGCTGGCCGCGCACCAGGTGCACGTAGGCCTTGCGCTTCGGGTCCAGCGCGATCTGCGCGGCTTCGGCGCCGTCGAACAGGCCCGCGTACATGGCGGCGTCGGCGTGAATGGTCACCGAGCCGTCCCGGCCGTCGGGCGAGGCCACCAGGCGCAGCCGGCCGCGCTTGTCGGCCTCGGCGAAGCCCTTCTGCTCGTAGCTCGGCTCGATGCCGCGCTGGTTCGGCTCGATCCAGATCTGCAGGAAGTGCGTGGTGTCGTTCGGCGCGTGGTTGAACTCGCTGTGGCGCACGCCGCTGCCGGCGCTCATGCGCTGCACGTCGCCGGGCGGGATGCCCTTGACGTTGCCCATGCTGTCCTTGTGCGCCAGGTTGCCCTGCAGCACGTAGCTGATGATCTCCATGTCGCGGTGGCCATGCGTGCCGAAGCCGGTGCCCGGGGCGATGCGGTCCTCGTTGATGACGCGCAGGTTGCCCCAGCCCATCCAGGCGGGGTCGAAGTAGTCGGCGAAGGAGAAGGAGTGGTAGCTCTTGAGCCAGCCGTGATCGGCGTAGCCACGGGCGTCGGAGCGGCGGATCTGCATCATGGTGGGGTCCTTTCTTTCGGGGGCCAGCGGGCTGGCATGGGCTGAATTCTGGGCGTCGGGCCCCCGACCCGGGCCGCAGGCTTTTGATGGCATCATTCAAAATCTTTGAACACAAACACCCCCAGATGCCCGCTCCCATCAGCGCCCGCAGCGCCCTGTCCGCCGAGAACCTGGCCCTGGTGGAGGCCGTCTCCCGGCTCGGCAGCATGGCCGCCGCCGCACGCGACCTGGGCATGGTGCCCAGCGCCCTCACCTACCGCATCCGCCAGATCGAAGACGCGCTGGACGTGCTGCTGTTCGACCGCAGCGCGCGCCGCGCCATGCTCACCCCCGCCGGCGAGGAACTGCTGCGCGCGGGCGAATTCCTGCTCAACGAGTTCGACGCCGTGGCGCGCCGCGTCAAGCGCGTGGCCACGGGCTGGGAGCCGCAGTTCACCATCGCGGCCGATGCGCTGATCTCGCGCGCCACGCTGTTCGAGCTGTGCGAGTCCTTCTACGCCACCGGCGCGCCCACGCGGCTGCGGCTGCGCGCCGAAACGCTCTCGGGCACGCTGGAGGCCCTGCAGAACGGGCTGGCCGACATCGCCCTGGGCGTGGCGGCCGATTCCGTGGGCCCGGGCCTGCAGGCCGCGCCGCTGGGCACGGCGGGCTTCGTCTATGCCGTGGCGCCGCACCACCCGCTGGCGCGCGTGGCGGCCACGCTGACCGAGGAGCACATGCGTCAGCACCGCGCCGTGGCCGTGGCCGACAGCACCCAGCGCGGCCGCGGCGTCAGCCACAACCTGCTGCCCGGCCAGGACGTGCTCACCGTGCCCACCATGCAGCACAAGCTGGAGGCGCAGTTGCGCGGCCTGGGCGCGGGTTTCCTGCCCACGGCGCTGGCCCAGCCCTTCATCAACGCCGGGCGGCTGGTGGTCAAGCCGGTGCAGCAGGGCGAACGCAGCTTCCGCGTGGCCTATGCCTGGCGTCAGACGCGCCACGCCGCCGACGGTGCCCGCGCGCTGCGCTGGTGGCTGGACCACCTCAAGCACGCCGGCACGCGCGAGGCCTTGCTGAACAACCACCACCAGAGTTGAGCACCGCCACTGCTACATTCGCGCCATGACTTCACGCCCCGCCCCGATTCCGCGCGCTCCCTTGCACGTCGCCGTGGTGGGCGCGGGCATGGCGGGCGTCACCGCCGCGCGCACCCTGCTGCAGGCCGGTCACCGCGTCACGCTGATCGAGGCCGCGTCCGCCGTCGGTGGGCGCATGGCCACCCGGCGCACCGAGTTCGGCGGCTTCGACCCCGGCGTGCAGTACTTCACCGTGCGCGATGCGCGCTTCGAGCTCGCGCTGCGCGCCACCGCCACCCGCGCCGTGCGCGCGTGGAGCGCCAGCACCGTGCGCGTGCTCGACGCCGTCGGCCATGTGCTGGCCAGCGCCCCGCCGCCCACCGAGCCGCACTTCGTGGCCGCGCCAGGCATGAACGCCCTGGTCGCGCTCTGGGCGCAGCCGCTGCTGCAACCCGAGGCCCACGGCCAGGCGTCGGCCCTGGCGCTGCTGGACACGCGGGTGGCGCAAATCGAAGCCGACGCCCTGCACCCCCGGCAATGGCAACTGCGCACCGACGACGGCGAGGGCGGCCAGCGCGTGCTGGGCGGCTTCGATCGCGTGCTGCTGGCCATTCCCCACCCGCAGGCGCACGCGCTGCTGCTGGCCTCGGGCCTGGCGCCCGAGCTGCGCGCCGCGCTGGCGCCGGTGCATGTGGCGCCGTGCTGGACGCTGATGGTCGCCTTCCCCCAGGCCATGCAACCGGGCCTGTACCACCTGGGCCCGCAGTGGAGCGCGGCGCGCAGCACGCACCACCGCATCAGCTGGCTGGCGCGCGAGTCGAGCAAGCCGGCGCGCGACCCCATCGAGCGCTGGACGGTGCAGGCCAGCCCCGCGTGGTCGACCAAGCACCTGGAAGACGACGGCGAGCGCGTGAAGGCCAAGCTGCTCAAGGGCTTCGCCGAGATCACCGGCATCCGCGCCACGCCGCCCTTCGCCGAGGTGCAGCGCTGGCGCTACGCGCAGACGCAGACCCCGCTGGGCCGCAGCCACCTGCTCGACACCGCGCTGGGCATTGGCCTGTGCGGCGACTGGTGCCTGGGCCACCGGGTGGAGGACGCCTTCGTGTCCGGCCTGGAGCTTGCGCTGGCCGTGGCCTGACAGCCCCATGAACCGGTGAGCTACCGCGGACGCTTCGCGCCCTCACCCACCGGCCCGCTGCACGCGGGCTCGCTGGTGGCCGCGCTGGCCAGCTGGCTGGACGCGCGCGCCCACGGCGGCGCCTGGCTCGTGCGCATCGAGGACGTGGACACGCCGCGCTGCATCCCCGGGGCCGACCAGCTCATCCTGCAACAGCTCGCCGCCTGCGGCCTGGAGAGCGACGAGGCCGTGGTGTGGCAATCGGCGCGCGGCGCCGGCTACCAGGCCGCGCTGGACCGGCTCATCGCGCAGGGCGACGTGTTCCCCTGCGCCTGCTCGCGCCAGGACATCGAGCGCGCGCTGCTGGCCAGCGGCACGCCGCGCGAACGCCACCAGGCCGCCGTGTACCCGGGCACCTGCCGGCCGGAGAACGGCGGCCTGCGGGGACGCGCGCCGCGCGCCTGGCGCTTTCGGGTGCCGGACGGCGCCCTGGTGCGCTGGCACGACCGCCGCCTCGGCCCGCAGTCGCAGGACGTGGCGGCCACGGTGGGCGACTTCATCCTGCGCCGCGCCGACGGCCTGTGGGCCTACCAGCTCGCCGTGGTGGTGGACGACGCCGCGCAAGGCATCACCCATGTGGTGCGCGGCGAGGACCTGGCCGACAACACGCCGCGCCAGATCCTGCTGCAGCGCGCGCTGGGCTTGCCCACGCCGCAGTACCTGCACACGCCGCTGGTGCGGGGCGACAACGGCGAGAAGCTGAGCAAGCAGAACGGCGCCCAGGCGCTGGACCTGAGCGACCCGCTCGCGGCCCTGAACGCGGCGGCGCGCGCGCTGGGCTTGAGCCCGCGCACGGGGACCGTCGCCTCGGCACTGAAGGACTGGTCCCGGGCCTGGGCCGGCTCTGCGCCTTAAGCGCTCCATCAGGAACGGGCCTGTCCGGCCGACCACTCAACCGGCGTTCAGCGACCGCGGCCCCCGGCCGCAGCCTCACCGCCCGACCATGGAACGCCACACATCGCCCACGGCGCCAAAGACCGCGCAGCCTTTGCGGACCAGCGCCGAGACCGCGCCACCCGAGCGCCCACCCGCCACACCCCCATCGACCGGGTGGGGATCCAGCCTATCCACGCACTTCCAGCGGATGGGCATCGGCCTCAACGCCGCCCTCAACCAAGACGGCCAATACCAACAGGCCCACCGCCAACGCATGGCGTGGGGGCACGACGCGCAAGCGGCCACGGCCATCGCCACGACGGCCGACTACCCCCGCCTGCACGCGCTGGTGTTCAGCACCCTGATCGGCCCACCGCCCTTCGCCCCACGCACACCCCGCCGGTGCCGCCAGGCCGCCGCCAGGGCCGGCGACGCGTCCACGCTCCGGGCGGCCCTGTTCCGGTGGTGCGTCGGCGCCGACTGGACGGTCTGGCGTGCCGTGGCCAGCGCCTGGCTGGGTGAGATCGTGAGCCTGCAAGGTCCCGACGATGGCGACACGGTTCTCACCCTCATTCAGACACTCGCCCAGCCCCGGCGAGGTCGACGCGCTCATCACCGTCTGCGACACCTGGGCCCAGGGCCGGCAGATGCAGAAGGTGCAGAAGCTGCTGGATGCGGTGCTGCGCGGCACCCAGGACCTCTCGCTGCACCGCCGCCTGCTGACGCTCTACGCCGACCGGCTCGCCGCCCTGCTGCCCCATGCGGCGCTGCAGACCCAGTGGCAGGGCATCCTGTCCGCCATCGCGGGGCTGGCCCGCCAGGGCTGGGCCACGGCCGGCCACACCCACGAGACCGATGCCGCCACGCGCACGGTGCTCCGCACCCTGGTGCGCGCCATCGACTGGGGCCAGTACGCCCACATCGAGCTCAGCGCCATCGAGCACCAGATCCAACACCTGCCGGCCGCAGCGCTGCGGGGCGACACGGGCCGCGCCCTGCTGGAGCAGCTCACCAGGCTCAGCCTGGCGAGCATCGGCAAGGACGATGCCCTGGTCGCGCAGCGCACCCTGCGGCTCGCCCAGGCACTCGCCCGGCGCCTCGGCGAGGACCACGGGCTGCAGGCCCCGTTGAAGCAGCTGTTCACGGAGGTGTCGCAGCGTTGGTTCGACCAGGCCAGGCCAGCGCTGCGCCCCTGGTTCGTGCTGCAACGAAACACCGCGCCCTCGTCCAGCCCGCGGGCCGGCCAGGCCAGGCTCACGTATGGGTGGAGCGGCGCCGACCAGGCCCCCGCCACGCCCGAACAGCAGGCGAACGCCTGGCGGGCCTTGCTCCAATGGGTTCGCATCGAACTGGAAAACCCGCAAGGGCCCGCCTGGGGGGACGTGCGCTCGCTGCTCGAGCTGGTCGAGAGCGCCTGGAAGCGGCCGCTGGACGACCGGCAATGGCTGGCCCTGTGCCTGCGGGAGGTGTCGCGCTCGAACAGCCTGTCCTCGCTGGACCAGCGACTGGCCATGCAGCGCGCGGGTCCGCTCGACGAAGCCATGCTGCGCCAGCTGCTGGCGCTCGCCAGCGACCTGCGCTTTGCGCCGGCAGGCCGCACCGCCCTGCTGAAGCACCTGGCCCGGCAACTGCCGCCCTACGAGGCGCACACCGCGCTGCACGAGGACTTCCTGCGCACCGTGTTCCGCCGGCTCGAGCCCGACACCGGCAAGGTCTTGCTGCGGGCCTACCGGGACAGCCTCTCCCCCGCGGGCAAGGGGCTCGTCGCCCTGGTGGAGCTCGTGGCCCGGCTGGAGAACGAGGACTACCGGTCCAGCGAGAGCGCCTGGGCACGCTTCGGCGACCGCATACACGACACCGCTCCGCGATCTGCCGCCCCCACCGGAGACGAACCAGCCCATGGTCGACGAGGCGGCCGTGCTGTTCGCCCATGGCTTCCTGTGCCAGCTGGCGGCCCGCGACCAGCAGGAAGAGTCCCGGCGGCACTGGCTGAACGCGCTGTCGCTCCGATTCGACCGGTCCATCACCAAGAGCCACGCGCCGGACATCGCCCGACTCATCCACACGCTGTTCCTGCCCAGCCCGCTCCACTGAACCCGGCCCATGTCCTGCAGCAAAGCCCTGTCCCCATCCCACGCACGGCGCCACTCATGGCCTGGCCCGGGCCTGCCGAACCCCGGTCCACACCCACCGCACAACCCGCTCGCCGCCGGGCGTGCCGCGCGGCTGGTGCGCGACAACCCCCCGCCCTTCAGCGACCTGACGCACGCCATCGACGTGGCGCATCGACCGCACTTCGCGCAGCGGCTCTATGGCGCCTGCACCTCGTGGATCCAGCAGTCGATGCGGCCTCCCTTCGCCCCTTTCACGCCGGCCCGGCCGCCCGTTCACCTCCTGGCCTTGCAAGGGGCCCTGTACGTGCTGCGCAAGGGCCTGTGCCCCTCCGAGGAAGCGTCGCCGCTGCACGCGCCGCCAGCGCTGGCCCACACGGTATCCGCCTTCGCCCAGCTGTTCTGTGCCCTGCACGCGCCCGACCTGGCGCAACGCCGGCGCCAACTGGCCGCGCTGCGCGATCGCGTCGAGGCCGATGCGCTGCTGTCGATGCACCGCGAGGACGCGGCCCGGGCCCTTCAAGGCCTGCTGTCCGTCTGTCTGCACGATGGAGGCGGTCGCGCCGACGGACCTGGCGGGCCCGGCGGACCCGGCCATGGGCGGCCCGGTCGGCACGCCCCCTAAAATCCCGGCCCGACCATGACCGACCCCCGCCACGCGCAACCGCGCACTCCCCCCAGCGACGTGCCCTTCCTGCGGCAGGTCAAGAGCTACGTGCTGCGCGCGGGCCGCACCACGGCCGCGCAGGCCAAGGCCTACGAGGTCTATGGCCCGCGCTTCCTGCTGCCCTACACCGCCGACCAGCACCTGGACGCCCGCGCCGCCTTCGGCCGCGAGGCCCCACTGGTGCTGGAGATCGGCTTCGGCATGGGCGGCGCCACGGCCCACATCGCCAGCGTGCGGCCGCAGGACAACTTCCTCTGCTGCGAGGTGCACGAGCCCGGCGTGGGCGCGCTGCTCAAGCTCGCGGGCGACGGCGGGCTGGAGAACATCCGCATCCTGCGCCACGACGCGGTCGAGGTCATGGACCACATGCTGGCCGACGCCAGCCTGGACGGCGTGCACGTGTTCTTCCCCGACCCCTGGCACAAGACCAAACACCACAAGCGCCGCCTCATCCAGGGCCCGTTCGTGAACCGCCTGGCCAACAAGCTCAAGCCCGGCGGCTACCTGCACCTGGCCACCGACTGGCAGCCCTACGCCGAGCAGATGCTGGAGGTGCTGCGCGCCGAGCCCCTGCTGCGCAACAGCGTGGGCGACGACGCCGGTGGCTACGCCCCCAAGCCCGACTACCGCCCGCTCACCAAGTTCGAGAACCGCGGCTTGAAGCTCGGCCACGGCGTGTGGGACCTGGTCTGGCGCCGGGTCTGAGCGCGAGAGGCCCATCCGGCCCATCCGGCGGTCGGCCATTGAATCGGCCATTGAACGGGCGCACGCTGCCCCCCCCTGCTGGAGCAGGCCTGCCACCCGCCATGCACGCCCCGCGAGCGGCTCCAGCGGTTCGACGCCATCTTCAATCCACTGCCGGCGCGCAACGAGGCCAGCGGCTCGCTGCACGCGCTGTGCCTGCAGGCCAGCCTGACACTGATCGACCCGCTGGAGCGCTGGGATCTCTGCACGGCGGCCCTGCGCAGGGGCGAAGCGCCGTCCGCCTGGACGACAGCCGCGCCGAGTCCGCCGTGCAAGGCTTCTTCGATCGGTTGAAGAAGGGCCAGCGCCTCCAGGGGGCCGCCAAGCTTTAGGGAAGCGCTGCGCCACACCCGCCGCACAGGCCCATTTGCTTCATGCGGCAATGCCTCGCGTCACGCGGGCGGGCCAGGGTGGGTGCAGACCCTCCCGAGTCAGACAGGATGCCTGCCTATCCAGCGGAACCTGCGTGTTTTCAATGGAAAGCGGTATCGGGAATCCGGGGCGTGAAATTTCCCTGCGCGGTGGAACGCTTTGCAGCGCTGTTGCGGATGAATGCTTTGAACCCGTCCCCATTGGCCATGGCGGCTTTGTCGCGCCGAGACCCGCCGGATTTCGCGTTGTGGTGCATGGCAAGCGGCTGGCCCGCCCAATTTCCGAAGATATTTTCATGGCATACTGGCGAGAATTCGCCGGAATGGGCGGCCTTTAGTGTAAAGCCTCGCATCAATGCAATGCGCAGAAATCTGCACGAGGCCCATTACCAGCCATGCCCCCGACAGACGAAATGCACAACCGATATGGAAAACTGGCCTCTTGGGTTTACAACCTGGACAAACCGGTCGGCCGTTCCTTTGGGGACATAGAGTACTATCGACAGCGCCTGCAGAATGGCCCGGCCGGCCCCATTCTTGAGCCCGCTGTCGGCAACGGCCGCATTTTTGTGCCGATGCTTGAAGCTGGTTTCCAAATGGAGGGCTTCGATGCGTCCAATGAGATGCTTGATTATTGCCGGCGTGAGTGCCAGGCCCGAAATCTCTCCGCCGGCTTGACGCAACAGACATTCGAAGAATTCTCTTACGAGAAGAGCTTTGCTGCCATCATCGTTCCAGCCGGGTCGTTTCAGCTGGTCACGGACGTGGCCTCGGCTGGCGCCTTATTGAAGCGGTTCCATGATCAATTGTCGCCCAATGGGAGGGTGATCATCGACCTCGATGCCATCGGCGGATTTCTTGGGCCTTCCGGTTCTGTTCGCCATTGGGTGACGGAAGACGGCGACCTGCTGACACTGACGGACCATCGACTCGAAACCAACCACATCTCGCAGACGACCCTTTCCAGTCTCCGCTATGAGCATTGGCACAGTGGACGCCTAATGGCGACCGAGCTCGATTTGTTCGAATTGCGCTGGTGGGGTGTCCATGAATTCTCGCTCGCGTTGCGAGGGGCCGGTTTCACTGATGTGGTGGTGTCAGGCAACTACCAGCACGGCAAAGCGCCGCAGAAGGACGACGCAATCATCAGCTTTGAAGCGCGGCGCCCATAGGATGCGCGCCGCGCAGTCGGTCGGCCCCGTGCTGTTCGGGCCCGGCGGCGACCCCGCGGGTGCGCCACGCCAGCCCGCCGCCCGTGCCCGACACGCCCGACCGGCGCCTGCGGTACAAAGCGGCCCTCTCGCCCGTCTGACACCCGCATGGCGCACCGCCCCAAGAACCCCCTGATCCCCACGCGCGAGGGCGTGTCGCCCAGTTGCGTGGCCATTCCCTTCGCCAAGCCGGCGCCCTGGGCCTCGGTGCTGCAGTTCCTGAGCGAGCGCCTGCCGGTGATCGCCCCCGGCGAATGGGCGCGGCGCCTGGCGCGCGGCGAGGTGCTCGACGACCATGGCCAGGCCCTGGCGCCCGAGGCCCCCTGCGAGCCCGGCGCCCGGCTCTACTACTGGCGCCACATCGAGGACGAAGCGGAGATTCCCTTCGAGCCCCAGATCCTGTTCCAGGACGGGCACCTGCTGGTGGCCGACAAGCCGCACTTCATGCCCGTCACGCCCAGCGGGCGCTATGTGCGGCACAGCCTGATGGTGCGGCTCAAGCAGCGCACGGGGCTGGACACGCTCAACCCCATCCACCGCATCGACCGAGAAACCGCCGGCCTGGTGGTGTTCAACCTCCGGCCGCAGGACCGCAACGCCTACCACGCGCTGTTCCGCGAGCGCGCGGTCGACAAGACCTACGAGGCCATCGCGCCGCACGACCCCGCGCTCGCGCTGCCGCTCACCCGCCGCAGCCGCATCGAGGAAGACGTGGAGGCCTTCTTCCGCATGGTGGAGGCCGAGGGCGAGCCCAACAGCGAGACGCGCGTCGAGCGGCTGGAGGTGCGCGGCGCCTGGGCGCGCTACGGCCTGGCACCACGCACGGGCAAGCGCCACCAGCTGCGCGTGCACCTCGACGCCCTGGGCCTGCCCATCGCGGGGGACCAGTTCTACCCACGCGTGCGGCGCGGCCCCGACGAGGCCGAGGATTTCACCGACCCCTTGCGGCTGCTGGCGCGCGCCATCGCGTTCACCGACCCGGTGACGGGCCAGGCCCGGCGCTTCGAGAGCGCGCGCACGCTGGACTGGCCCTTGCACTGACCGGCGGTCGCCCACAGGCGCAGGCGATCCGCTGGCGGGGAACGCCAGGTCAAGAAAACCTCGAAGCTGCCGACGAGAGAGGGTGGGACACCGCCCTCGCTGTACCCGCTGTCGCGCTTTCGCCTTACATGCCCCGCACTTCCATCGATACGCCCGCCGCCGTCGTGCAGGCGCTCAACCACGACGGCGCCGTGCTGCCCCCGCGCAGTTCCTGCGACGTGTTCTCCCAGACCCAGGCCAAGGTGCAGTGCATGGTCTGCATCGCGCCGGCCATGAAGCGCACCGTGCCCCACGTGGTGGTGGTGCTGATGGGCGCCGACCGCCACGACCAGCGCGAGGCCGCCACCGTGCTGCAGCGCCTGCTGGGCGAGGGCTCGGCCACGCCGGTCGACCTGCGCGTGCTGCAGTCCGGCGGCGTCACCCTCATGCTGGCCCCCTGGGCGGCGCGCGAGCTCGTGCGCGGCGTCGCCGATTCGGTGGCCAAGAGCTGGCACCCGCAGCGCATCACGGTGGACGGCTCGCGCCTGGACGGCGACGGCGTGGTCGTGGTGCCCGGCCCGGGCTCGCAGGGCGACATGGCGGTGGAAATCCGCCAGGCGCTGGAGTCCTTCGTGGCCGACACCGGTTCGCTGTGGGAACACGCCCGCCGCCTGCTCTCCAGCAAGACCGAGCCCAAGCGCTGGACGCTGCCGCTGGGCTGCAGCGTGATCGAACGCCACGAGGGCCGCCAGGTCTGCTGGGACATCGGCTTCGAGGACATGCGCAAGCTGGAGCGCGCGGTCGCCCTGGTCGACGCGCGCCTGGCCATGGGCCGCGACCACCTGCTGCGCCCCTGGGCCGCCGCCGAGGACGACGCGGTGGAAACCCGCCTGCCCTCGATCTCGCTGATGGCCCTCGCGCCCTCGCGCGAAGCGCGCGCGCAACTGGCGCGCCTGCTGCGCAACGTGCTGTTTCAGATCGGCCGGCTGGGCTTCGTGGCCTCGCGCCCGGCGGACATGGTGGACACCTCGGGCCAGCCGGGCTGATCAGACCCGCTCGGCCACCCAGCCCTGCACCGACGCCAGGGCCTTCGCCAGCCCGCTCGGGTCGGTGCCGCCGGCCATGGCCATGTCGGGCTTGCCGCCGCCCTTGCCGCCCACCTGCTGGGCGACGAAGTTCACCAGCTCGCCGGCCTTCACCTTGCCCACGCTGTCGGCCGTGACGCCGGCGGCCAGCTGCACCTTGCCGCCGTCCACCGCCGCCAGCACGATGGCCGCGCTCTTGAGCTTGTCCTTGAGCTTGTCCATCGTGTCGCGCAAGGTCTTGGCGTCGGCGCCGTCGAGCGTGGCGGCCAGCACCTTGAGGCCCTTCACGTCCACCGCGCGGCCCAGCAGCTCGTCGCCCTGGCTGGACGCCAGCTTGCCCTTGAGCGCGGCGATTTCCTTCTCCAGCGCCTTGATCTGCTCCAGCGTCTGGCCCACGCGTGCGGTGAGCTCGGACGCCGGCGCCTTCAGCGCGCCCGCGGCCTGGGCCACGGTGCTTTCCAGCGACTGCAGGTAGGCCAGCGCGTTCTCGCCCGTGACGGCCTCGATGCGGCGCACGCCGGCGGCCACGCCGCCTTCGCCCACCACCTTGAACAGGCCGATGTCGCCGGTGCGCGTCACGTGCGTGCCGCCGCACAGTTCGCGGCTGCTGCCGATGTCGAGCACGCGCACGGTGTCGCCGTACTTCTCGCCGAACAGCATCATGGCGCCGGTCTTCTGGGCCGACTCGATGTCCATCAGGCGCGCCTGCGTGGCCGCGTTGGCCAGGATCTCGGCGTTCACCAGGGCCTCGATGCGGCGGACCTGTTCATCGCTGAGCGGCGCGTTGTGCGCGAAGTCGAAGCGCGTGCGCTCGGCGTTCACCAGCGAGCCCTTCTGCTGCACGTGATCGCCCAGCACCTCGCGCAGGGCCTTGTGCATCAGGTGGGTGGCGCTGTGGTTGCGCACGGTGGCGGCGCGCTGCGCGGTGTTCACCTGCGCGTTCACCGCATCACCGACGTTGAGCGTGCCCTGTTCCACCGTGCCGTGGTGGCCGTACACGTCGGCCTTGATCTTCTGCGTGTCGGCCACCGCGAAGCGCGCCGAGCCGGCGCTGATCAGGCCTTCGTCGCCCACCTGGCCGCCGCTCTCGGCGTAGAAGGGCGTGCTGTCGAGCACCACCACCCCGCTCTGCCCGCTCTTGAGCGCGGCCACGGGGGTGCCGTCGAGGTACAGCGCGACGATCTTGCCCGGGGCCTCGAGCCGCTCGTAGCCCACGAACTGGTTGCCCGCCCCGCCGTACTCCAGCGCCTTGTCCATCTTGAACTTGCCGGCCGCTCGGGCCTGCGCCTTCTGGCGCTCCATGGCGGCCTGGAAGCCGGCCTCGTCCACGGCCACGCCGCGCTCGCGGCAGACGTCGTTGGTCAGGTCCAGCGGGAAGCCGTAGGTGTCGTGCAGCTTGAAGGCCACGTCGCCGGGCAGCACCGTCTGGCCGCCCGCGAGCGCGGCGTCCAGGATCTCCATGCCATTGGCCAGCGTTTCATAGAAGCGCTCCTCCTCGGCCTTGAGCACCTCGACGATGCGCGACTCCTGACGGGCCAGGTTGGGATAGGCCGCGCCCATCAGCCGCACCAGCACCGGCACCAGCTTGTGGAAGAAGGGCGTCTTCTGGCCCAGCTTGTAGCCGTGGCGGATGGCGCGGCGCACGATGCGGCGCTGCACATAGCCGCGGCCCTCGTTGCTGGGAATGACGCCGTCGCTCACCAGGAAGGCGGTCGCGCGGATGTGGTCGGCGATGACCTTGAGCGAAGGGTTGGCCAGGTCGCTGGTGTGGGTCTCGCGCGCGGCGGCCTCGATCAGCGCCGCGAAGATGTCGATCTGGTAGTTGCTGTGCACGTGCTGCAGGATGGCGGCCAGGCGCTCCAGGCCCATGCCGGTGTCCACGCAGGGCGCGGGCAGCGGCACCACGCTGCCGTCTTCCTTCATGTCGAACTGCATGAACACGTGGTTCCAGATCTCGATGAAGCGGTCGCCGTCCTCGTCGGGGCTGCCCGGGGGGCCGCCGGGGATGTGCGGGCCGTGGTCGTAGAAGATCTCCGAGCAGGGGCCGCAGGGGCCGGTGTCGGCCATCATCCAGAAGTTGTCGCTCTTGTACTTGCCGCCCTTGTTGTCGCCGATGCGGATCACGCGCTCGGGCGGCAGGCCGATTTCCTTGGTCCAGATGTCGAAGGCCTCGTCGTCTTCGTGGTAGACGGTGGCGAGCAGGCGCTCCTTGGGCAGCTTGTAGACCTCGGTCAGCAGCTCCCAGCCCCACTTCAGGCTCTCGCGCTTGAAGTAGTCGCCAAAGCTCCAGTTGCCCAGCATCTCGAAGAAGGTGTGGTGGCGCGCGGTGTAGCCCACGTTCTCCAGGTCGTTGTGCTTGCCGCCGGCGCGCAGGCAGGCCTGCACGGACGCGGCCCGCACGTAGGGGCGCTTGTCGGTGCCCAGGAACACGTCCTTGAACTGCACCATGCCCGAGTTGGTGAACATGAGCGTGGGGTCGTTGCCCGGCACCAGCGGGCTGGACGGCACCACCGTGTGCCCCTTGGAGGCGAAGAAGTCCAGGAAGCTCTTGCGGATGTCGGCGACGGAGACGGGAGCGGTCGTGGGGGCTGTCATAGGACCTTTGGGGCTGCGGGATGGGAGCGCGCCGGGCACGCGAACCCGCTATTTTCCAACATGCGGGACAGGCGCCACCATCCCGGGGAAAACCACCGCCCCGGGTGGGCGGTCGCCGGCGTTCGCGCACCCCGCCCCACCCCCGGGGCTATGCTCCCACCCCGGATCGGGAGCACAATCGCGCCCTGAATTATTTAACAAGTTAAATTTTCACCTTCCCGCTGCCTCGCGAACCGACGGAGACACCCATGGACATGAAAACCTCCCCCCTGGCCCTGCTGAAAGACCCCAGCCTGCTCAAGACCGACGGCCTCATCAACGGCCAGTGGGTCAAGGGCGGCGCCCGCTTCGACGTGCACGACCCCGCCACCGGCCAAAAGCTGGCCGACGTGGCCAACCTGGGCGCGGCCGACGCCGAGGCCGCCATCGCCGCCGCCGACAAGGCCTGGCCGGCCTGGCGCGCGCGCAGCGCCAAGGAACGCGCCAACCTGCTGCGCAAGTGGTACGACCTGCTGATGGCGAACCAGGAAGACCTGGGCCGCATCCTTACCGCCGAGCAGGGCAAGCCCTTCGCCGAGGGCAAGGGCGAGATCGCCTACGGCGCCAGCTTCGTCGAGTGGTTCGCCGAGGAGGCCAAGCGCGTCAACGGCGAGACCCTGCCCACCTTCGACCCCAACCGCCGCCTGCTGGTGCTCAAGCAGCCCATTGGCGTGTGCGCGGCCATCACGCCCTGGAACTTCCCGCTGGCCATGATCACGCGCAAGGTGGCGCCGGCCCTGGCCGCCGGCTGCCCGGTGGTGATCAAGCCGGCCGAGCTCACGCCGCTGACGGCCCTGGCCGCCGCCGAGTTGGCCGTGCGCGCCGGCATCCCGGCCGGCGTGCTCAACGTCATCACCGCCGACTCGCAGCAGAGCATCGCCGTGGGCAAGGCCCTGTGCGCCAGCGACACGGTGCGCCACCTGAGCTTCACCGGCTCCACCGAAGTCGGCCGCATCCTCATGGCGCAGTGCGCGCCCACGGTGAAGAAGCTGGCGCTGGAGCTGGGCGGCAACGCCCCCTTCATCGTCTTCGACGACGCCGACATCGACTCCGCCGTGGAAGGCGCGCTGGCCAGCAAGTACCGCAACGCCGGGCAGACCTGCGTCTGCGCCAACCGCTTCTACGTGCAGGCCGGCGTGTACGACGAGTTCGTGAAGAAGTTCGCCGCCAAGGTCCAGGCCTTCAAGGTGGGCAACGGTTTTGAAGACGGCGTGGTGCAGGGCCCGCTGATCGAGGACGCGGCGGTGGACAAGGTGCAGCGCCACGTGGACGACGCCGTGGCCAAGGGCGGCACGGTGGTGGCCGGCGGCAAAAAGCTGCAGGGCCAGTTCTTCGAGCCCACGGTGGTGGCCGGCGCCAAGGCCGACATGCTGTGCGCGCGCGAGGAGACCTTCGGCCCCTTCGCGCCGGTCTTCAAGTTCGAGACCGAGCAGGAGGCCATCGACGCCGCGAACAACACCGAGTTCGGCCTGGCCAGCTACTTCTACAGCCGCGACGTGGGGCGCATCTTCCGCGTGAGCGAGGCGCTGGAGTACGGCATGGTGGGCATCAACGTGGGCATCCTGGCCACCGAGCACGTGCCCTTCGGCGGCGTCAAGCAGTCCGGCCTGGGCCGCGAGGGCTCGCACCACGGCATGGACGACTACGTCGAGATCAAGTACCTGTGCCTGGGGGATGTTCTGAAGTGATCCCCCCGCGCCGGCCTGCGGCCGTCCCCCCCCAGGGGGCGGCCGCTGCGGCCCGGCAAAGCCGGCTCCGCGCGGCCCCCGGCTGAGGGGCGTGCTCTCCACCGCTTCTTCGTCATGCAATTTCACTGGAACAACCCCTACCCCGTCTCGCGCGCGCCGCTGATGGCGCGCAACGCGGTGGCCACCACCCAGCCGCTGGCCGCGATGGCCGGGCTGCGCATGCTGCTCAAGGGCGGCAACGCGATCGACGCGGCCATCGCCACCGCCGCCGCATTGACGGTGGTGGAGCCCTGCTCCAACGGCCTGGGCAGCGACAACTTCGCCATCGTCTGGGACGGCGAGCGCCTGCACGGCATGAATGCCTCGGGCGTGGCGCCCATGGGCTGGAGCAAGGCCTACTTCGATCAGAAGCACGGTGGCCAGATGCCCCTGCGCGGCTTCGACGCCGTCACCGTGCCGGGCGCCGTGAGCGGCTGGGCGGCGCTGTCCGAACGCTTCGGCGCCCTGCCTTTCGCCGATCTGATGGAGCCCGCCATCGAACTCGCCGAGCGCGGCCACGCAGTGGCGCCGGTGATCGCGAAGAAGTGGGCGCAGGCCGTGCCCCTGCTGCACGACAAGCCCGGCTTCGCCCAGGCCTTCCTGCCGCGCGGGCGCGCGCCGCAGGCGGGCGAGCGCTTCGCCTTCCCCGATGCCGCCCGCGCGCTGCGCGCCATCGCCCAGACGCGCGGCGAGGCCTTCTACCGCGGCGAGATCGCCGCCGCCATCGAGGCCTTCGCCCGCGAGCACGGCGCCCAGCTGCGCGCCAGCGACCTCGCCGCCCAACAGGCGCAATGGGTGCAGCCCATCGAGATCGGCTTCGCCGGCCACACGGTGCACGAGCTGCCGCCCAACGGCCAGGGCATCGCCGCGCTGATGGCGCTGGGCATGCTGGAGCAACTGGACATCGGCCGCTTCGGGGCCGACAGCATCGAAGGCCAGCACCTGCAGATCGAGGCCATGAAGCTGGCCTTCGCCGACACCTACCGCTGGGTGGCCGACGAGCGCTACATGACCGAGGTCACCGCGGCCGACCTGCTGGACCCCGCCTACTTGCGCGAGCGCGCCCAGCGCATCGACCCCCAACGCGCCATCGACCCCGGGCCCGGCGAGCCGCCGCGCGGCGGCACGGTGTACCTCACCACCGCCGACGCGCAGGGCCGCATGGTCAGCCTGATCCAGTCCAACTACCTGGGCTTCGGCAGCGGTGTGGTGGTGCCCGGCTGGGGCGTGAGCCTGCAGAACCGCGGCCACGGCTTCACGCTGCAGGACGGCCACCCCAACCAGGTGGCGCCGGGCAAGCGGCCCTTCCACACCATCATTCCAGGCTTTCTCACGCGCGGCGGCCAGCCGGTGATGGGCTTCGGCGTGATGGGCGCCAACATGCAGCCGCAGGGCCATGTGCAAACGCTGGTGCGCATGCTGGTGCACGGCCAGCAGCCGCAGGCCGCCAGCGACGCGCCGCGCTGGAAGTGGGGCAAGGGCCTGGACGTGGACTTCGAGTCCACCATGGACCCCGCGCTGCGCGAGGGCCTCAAGGCCCTGGGCCACCGCTTCGAGCCCACCGCCGACAGCTACCTCGACTTCGGCAGCGGCCAGTTCATCGCCCGCCTGAGCGACGACCTGGAGGACGGCTACGTGGCCGCCAGCGACTCGCGGCGCGACGGGCAAGCGGTGGGGTTTTGAGCGCCCCGGCGGCGCGAGCCCCCGCCCGCGCCCCCTGCTGCGCCATCGACTTCGGCACCTCCAACTCGGCCATCGCGCTGCCAGCGCCCGGCGGCGGCGTCGAACTGGTCGAGGTCGAGCCCGGCCGGCGCACCATGCCCACCGCGGTCTTCTACCAGGTGGAGGGGCTGGCGGCCCACGAGGAGCCGCAGCGCGCGTACGGCCGCGAGGCCCTCGCCGCCTACATGGAGGGGCATGAGGGGCGGCTCATGCGCTCGATGAAGAGCATCCTCGGCTCCAGCCTGGCCGAGCAGAGCACCGAGGTGGGCGCCGGCCGCTCGGTGCGCTACCTCGACGTGGTCTCGGGCTACCTGCGGCACCTGAAGTCGCTGGCCGAGCAACAGGCCGGCGCGCCGCTGGAGCGCGCGGTGCTGGGCCGGCCGGTCTATTTCGTCGACGGCGATCCGGTGCGCGACGCCCAGGCGCAGCAGGCGCTGGAAGACGCGGCGCGCGCCGTCGGCCTGCGCGAGCTGAGCTTCCAGTACGAGCCGATCGCCGCCGCGCTCGACTACGAGCAGACCGTGCAGCGCGAGCAGCTGGTGCTGGTCGCCGACATCGGCGGCGGCACCTCGGACTTCTCGCTCGTGCGCGTCGGGCCCGAACGCCGCCGGCGACTGGAGCGCCAGGGCGACATCCTGGCCAACCACGGCGTGCACGTCGCCGGCACCGACTTCGACCGCCACATCGAGCTGGCCAGCATCCTGCCCCTGTGCGGCTACAAGGGCCTGGGCCCGCGGCGCCCCGGCGAGACGCCGCGCGAGGTGCCCAGCCGCGTGTACTTCGACCTCGCCACCTGGCACCTCATCAACACGGTCTACAGCCCCCGGCGCATGGCCGAACTGCGCCGCATGGGCGGCTTCTACGGCGACCCCACGCAGTACCGGCGGCTGATGACCGTGCTGGAGCAGCGCCTGGGCCACGCCCTCGTCGGCCAGGCCGAAGCGGCCAAGATCGCCGTCGCCGAGGGCGGCGCCACCCGCATCGACCTGGCCCGGCTGGAACCCGGCCTGCACGCCACGCTCGACGGCGCCCAGGCCGTGCAGGCGCTGGACGCGCAGTTGCAGCGCATCGTGGCGGCGGCCGACGAAACGCTGCGGGCGGGCGGCGTGCGCGCCGACGCGGTGGACGCCGTGTACTTCACCGGCGGCTCCACCGGCTTCAGGCCCCTGACCGAGCGCATTGCCGCCCGCCTGCCGGCGGCGCTCGCCTGGCATGGGGACCGCGACGCCAGCGTGGCCCGGGGGCTGGGCGTGCAGGCGCTGCGGCTGTTCGCGTAGGCGGCCTCGGCGGCCTCGGCGGGCTTGCCCGGCGCGATACCGCGTATCGCTGCGAGCGATGCGCCAGCGCCATCCCCGCCCGTAGACTGCCCGGCGTTCCCTCAACGCCACGGCAGACCCCATGAACATCACCCAGGACGGACAAGGACCTCTGGTGGTCCTGAGCCACGCACTCGCCCTCGACCGCCACATGTGGGACGCGCTCACCGCCCTGCTCGCCCCGCGCTGCACCGTGGTCCGCTACGACCACCGTGGCCATGGACGGGGCCCCTCGCCCGAGGCGCCCTACACCATCGACGACCTGGCGGACGACGCCGCCGCCGTGATCCGCTCGGTTTCATCGCGACCCGTGGTGTTCGCCGGCCTGTCGCTCGGTGGCATGGTCGGTCAGGCGCTGGCCGCGCGGCACCCTTCGCTGCTGCGGGGCCTGGCGGTCATCAACGCCGCGCCGCACTACGCCGACCGCGCGCTGTGGGACACGCGCATCCAGGCCGTGCGCACCAGCGGCATGCCCGCCGTGGCCGAGGCCTCGCTCGACCGCTGGCTCACGCCGGGCTTTCGCCAGAGCCCGGCCGGCCAGGCCGTGGCCGAGCGCCTGCGCCAGACCTTGCTTGGCACCGATTCGCTGGGCTACGTGCGCGCCTGCGAGGCCATCGCGGCCATGGACCTGCGCCCGGGCAACCGACGCATCCACACGCCCACGCTGGTCGTCGCGGGCCGGCACGACCTCGCCACGCCGCTGGCGCAGTCGCAGGCCATCGCCGCCGACATCGCGGGCGCGCGCATCGTCGAGGTCGACGCTGCGCACATCAGCGCCGCTGAATGCCCGGCCGAGCTGGCCCGCGCGCTCGACGACTGGATGCGCACGCTGCCCGCCGAGGCCGCCTGAGCCCTCAGCCGCGCGGTGCGTTGGCCGCGCGGCCGTTGCGGTCGTAGGCGCGCGCCTGCAGGCGCGGGAACTCGCGGATCAGCGCCTGGCGCAGCCACTGGTTGGCCGGGTCGGTGTGCGCGCTGCGGTGCCAGTACAGGTTGGCCTGGAACGTCGGCGGCCGAAAGGGCAGCCGCACCTGCTTGATGCGCGGGTGGTCGATGATGAAATCGGCCAGCGCCTGCGGCACCACGGCCACCGCATCGCTCTCCGCCACGATGACGGGCACGCTCATGAAGTGCGGCGTGCGCAGCACCACGTCGCGCTGCAGCTGGCGCCGCTGCAGGAAGCGGTCGAACACCTCCTGGCTGCGGCCGGTGGCCTCCACCACCACGTGCGGCAGGCGCGCGAACTGCTCCGGCGTCATGCGCTCGCCCAACTCGGGGTGGCGCGCGGCCGCGAGACAGGCGAACGAGTGCAACGCGATGCGCCGGTGCATGAAGGCCGAGCCCTTGATGTCGGGGTAGAAGCCGGCCGCCATGTCCACCTCGCCCGCCGCCATCGCCTCCTCCAGGTCGCGCGGCGACATGAACACCGAGCGCAGGCTCATGCGCGAGGCGTTTTCCTTCAAGGCCCGCAGCGCGATCGGCAGGTAGATGCCCTCGGCGATGTCGGTGAGCGCGATGCGGAACTCGCGCGTGGAAGTGGTGGGGTCGAACACCGGCGGCTTGAGCACCTCGGCGTCCACCGCGCGCATGATGCCGCGCACCGAATCGGCCAGGCTGCGCGCCCGGCTCGTGGGCTCCATGCCGCTGGCGCCGCGCAGGAACAGCGGGTCACCGAGCTGCTTGCGCAGGCGCGCCAGCGCGGTGCTCAGGCCCGGTTGGCTCATGTTCAGCGCCTGGGCGGCGCCGCCCACGCTCTTGGCGTCGTACACCGCGAGAAACACCCGCAGCAGGTTGAGGTCGAAACGGGGGGCTGCGTCTTGTCCCATCTGCAATCCAGATACTGTTGATCGCCTTCATCTTATCGACTTATGAATGGCGCGTCCCTAGCATCCGCACACCTTCTTCATCCCGCCCCCACGAGACATGGACACCACCTCCTGCGAACTGCACGACGCCGATGCGTGCGCTGGCGCCGCGAGCCAGCGCGCGGCCGAGGCCCCCGTGGCCCCGCCCGTGAGCCTGCGCTGGCCCGCCGGCGGCGCCACGCGCGTGCCCTACCGCGTCTTCTCCGACCCCGCCATCTACCAGATGGAGCAGGAGAAGATCTTCCGCGGCCCGATCTGGCATTACCTCTGCCTCGCGGTGGAGGTGAAGAACCCCGGCGACATCCGTACCACCTGGATCGGCGACACGCCCATCATCGTCACGCGCGACGAAAACGGCGAGCTGCACGGCATGGTCAACCGCTGCGCGCACAAGGGCGCCCTGGTCTGCCTCAAGGACCACGACAACAAGAAGTCGCTGACCTGCGTGTACCACGCGTGGAACTACCGGCTCGACGGCCGCCTGCGCGGCGTGGCCTTCCAAAAGGGCGTCAAGGGCAAGGGCGGCATGCCCGAGGACTTCGATGTGTCCAAGCACCGCCTGCAGCCGATCCGCGTGTCGGTGATGGCGGGCATCGTCTTCGGCACCTTCCAGGACGAGACGCCGCCGCTGGAGGAATTCCTGGGCGATCGCATCACCGCCTTCCTCAAGCGCAACATGGACCACCCCCTGAAGATCCTCGGCACGCACAGCCAGATGATCCACAACAACTGGAAGCTGTACGCCGAGAACGTGCGCGACTCCTACCACGCCACGCTGCTGCACACCTTCTACACCACCTTCAAGGTGAACCGGCTCGACATGGACGGCGGCATCATCCTGTCCGAGAAGAAGTGGCACCACATCAGCTACAGCAAGCGCGCCACGCTGGACACCGCCGCCGAGTACCAGAGCGCCGAGGTGCATTCGGCCAAGTACAGCTCCGAGCTCGACGGCCCGCAGCTGCTGCAGGCCTGGGACGGCTTCGACGACCAGATCACGCACAGCATCCAGACCATCTTTCCCACATTGGTGAGCCAGCTCACGCTGAACTCGCTGGCGGTGCGCTTCGTGGTGCCGCGCGGCGTGGACAAGACCGAGCTGTTCTGGATCTTCCTGGGCTACGAGACCGACACGCCCGAGCAGGAAAAGATGCGCGTCATGCAGGCCAACCTCACCGGCGCCGCGGGCCTGGTGGCGCTGGAGGACGGCTGCATCAACTCCTTCGTGCAGCGCGGCACGCGCGGCTCCGACGACAAGGCCTCGTTCATCGAGATGGGCGGCAGGCTCGCCGAATCGAACGAGTCTTCGCGCGCCACCGAAGCGGCCGTGCGCGGCTTCTGGCACGGCTACCAGACCATCATGGGATTCCACGAATGAGCGCCGCCGTTCTCTCCCCCACCCCCACCCCCACGCCCACCCCGGCACAGGCCGCGGCGCCAAGCCTTTCCCCGGCGGCGCGTGAGGCCATCGCCGACCTGCTGGAGCGCTACGGCCACGCGCTCGACGACGACCGCGTCGAGGAATGGAGCGGCTTTTTCGAGCCGGACGGCGTCTACCAGGTGACCACGCGCGAGAACCTGCGGGCCGGCCGTCCCATCGGCATCGTGCTGTGCGAGGGTCGCGGCATGCTGGACGACCGCGTCAAGGCGCTGCGCATCGCCAATATCTTCGAGAGCCACACCCACCGCCATGTGATGGGCCGGCCCCTCATCGAACCCCGGGCCGACGGATGCTGCGAGGCGCGCACGTCCTTCGTGATCTACCGGACCATGTACACCGGCGAGACCGAGGTCTTCGCGACGGGTCGCTACGACGACGTGCTCAAGCCGGGACCTCAGGGATGGCGAATCGCGCAAAGACGCGTCGTGCTGGATTCGCGGATGGTCGACACCTTGATGGTCTATCCGCTCTGACCCCCCCACCCCGCTCTGACCCCCCACCCCTTCGGAGACAAAAGCCCATGACACCCAAGATCCCGCGCCGCCTGGCGGCGCTGGCGCTGCTCGGCGCCGGCCTCGCGCTCTGCAGCCCCTTCGCCCTGGCCAGCGATCCCTGGCCGAACAAGGCCATCCGCATCGTCGTGCCCTACGCGCCGGGCGGCATCGGCGACATCGTCGCGCGCATGATCCAGCCCGTCCTGCAGGACGAACTCAAGCAGCCGGTGATCATCGAGAACAAGCCGGGCGCCGCCGGCAGCCTGGGCACCGAGTTCGTGGCCAAGGCCCCGCCCGATGGCTACACGCTGCTGCTCGCGCTGGCCGCGCCGCAGACCCTGAACCAGTACATCTTCAAGGTCGGCTACGACGGTGTGAAGGACTTCGCCCCCATCACGCTCATCAACACCAACCCGCTGGTGCTGATGGTCAACCCCTCGCTGCCAGTGACCAACCTCAAGGAGTTCATCGCCTACGCCAAGGCCAACCCGGGCAAGCTCAACTTCGGCGGCGCCGGTGGGCTCACGCAGTTCGCGGGCGAAATCCTGAAGCACCAGGTGGGCATCAACATGGTCCACGTGCCCTACCGCGGCGGTGCGCCCGCCGTGGCGGCGGCCGCGGCCGGCGACGTGCACCTGAGCTTCGCCAACTACTCCGACGCCTTGACCTGGATGCAATCGGGCAAGCTGCGCGCCATCGCGCTGACCACCGCGCGCCGCTACCCGCAGACACCCGACATCCCCACCATCGCCGAATCGGGCGTGCCCGGCTTCGACGTCACCGGCTGGAGCGGCCTGTTCGCCCCGGCCGGCACGCCACCCGCCATCGTCGAGCGCATCGCCAACGTGCTGCGCCCGGCCCTGCAGACGCCGGCCATGCGCAAGCGCATGGAAACCGTGGGCGCCGAGCCCGGCGGCAACTCGCCCGCCGAGTTCGCCAAGCAGGTGGCGAACGACGCGCGCAAGTGGTCGGAGTTCGTCAAGACCAGCGGCATCCAGGTCACCCAGTAAGCTCTGCCCATGATCCACGAACTCAAACGCTACGAGGCCGCGCCCGGCCAGGGCCCCGCCCTGCGCGAGCGCTTCGCCCGGCTCACCATGCCCCTGTTCCAGCGCCACGGCATCACCCTGCTGCACTGCTGGGAGCCCGAGGGCGAGCCCGACACCTTCCTCTACCTGGTGGCCTTCGCCGACGCGGCCGCCAGCGAGGCCGCCTGGAAGGCCTTCGGCGCCGACCCCGACTGGAAGGCAGGCAAGGCCGCCAGCGAAGCCAACGGCCCGCTGCTGGCGCGCCAGACCACCACGGTGCTGCGCCCCAGCGCCTTCTCGCCCGGCGCCCGCTGAGCCGCCCGGCCTCCCGCTGCCCATGAACGCGCGCCTGCTGCCCCTCACCGTGGGGCTGGCCTTCTTCATGGAGCAGCTGGACTCGACCATCATCGCGCCGGCCATACCCGACATCGCGGCGAGCCTGGGCGTGGACCCGCTGAGCCTGAACCTCACGATGACCGTCTACCTGCTCTGCAGCGTGGTCTTCATCCCCACCGGCGACTGGCTGGCCTCGCGCTTCGGCACGCGCACCGTGTTCCAGGCCGCGCTGGCGGTGTTCGCGCTCAGCTCGCTGATGTGCGCGCTGGCCACCAGCCTGCCCCTGCTGGTGGCGGCGCGCGCCCTGCAGGGCGCCTCGGCCGCGCTGATGGTGCCGGTGGGCCGCACCTCGATCGTGCACGTCACGCCCAAGCCGCAGCTGGTGAACGCGCTGGCCTGGATGATCACGCTGGCCATGGCCGGCCCCATGCTCGGCCCGCCCCTGGGGGGCCTGCTCACCACCTGGCTGTCGTGGCACTGGGTGTTCCTCATCAACGTGCCCATTGCGCTGCTGTGCCTGCTGGGCTCGCTGCGCGCCTTCCCGCAGATCCGGCAGGCGGCCGACGGCCGCTTCGACCCGCTGTCCTGGTTGCTGCTCGGCGGCGCGCTGGCCATCGCCATCGTCGTGCTCGAAGGCTTGCGCGAAGGGCGCTGGAGCGGGGCCTTGTGGCTGGTGCCGATGGCCGCGCTCGGCCTGGCCTACGGATGGCGCCACCGCCGCGCGCAGCTGCCCATGCTCGACTTCTCGCTGCTGCGCGTGCCCACCTTCGCGGCCTCGTTCTGGTCGGGCTCGCTGCTGCGCGTGGGCTACGGCGCCCTGCCCTTCCTGCTGCCGCTCATGCTGCAGCTGGGCCTGGGCTACACGCCAGTGCAAAGCGGCCTGGTGCTGCTGGCCGCCGGCCTGATCGCCATGCTCACCAAGACCCAGACCACGCCCATGCTGCGCCGCTGGGGCTTTCGCCGCGTGATGCTGGCCAACGGCAGCCTGTGCGTGGCCGGCCTGCTGGTGTGCGCGCTGTTCCGCGAATCCTGGGGCCTGGGCGCCATCGCGCTGGCCGTGTCCATCGCGGGCTTCTTCCGCGCGGTGCAGTTCAACGCGGTGGCGGCCATCGCCTACGCCGAACTGCCGCCGGCGCGCATCGGCGCGGCCACCACGCTCAACACCATGGTCTGGCAGCTCGCCATCATGGTCGGCATCGCGCTGTCTTCGGTGGTGGTGTCGCTGGCCGCGCGCGGCGCCGGCCGGGCCGAGGCTGCGCCGGTCGACTACGGCATCGCCTTCCTCATGCTTGCCCTCATCGGCGCCCTGGCCACGCCCGCCTGCCTGCGACTGCCGCCCGACGCGGGCAGCCAGCTCAGCGGCCACAAGGCCTGACCCTCCCTCTCTGCCTTTCGACATGAACCACACCACCCTGATCAGCGCCGACGACCTGGCCACCGCCCTGCGCTCGCCGAACCCGCCCACCGTGCTCGACTGCAGCAGCGACACCAGCGACCCCGAGATCGGGCGCCGCGCCTACGAGGCGGGCCACGTCCCGGGCGCCCACCACGTGCACATGGGGCGCACGCTGTCCGGCCAGCGCACCGGCGACAACGGCCGCAACCCCCTGCCCGAGCCCTTGGTATTCCTGCAGGCCATGAGCGCGCTGGGCATCGGCACCGACACGCAAGTGGTGGCCTACGACAACAGCGGCGGCGTGTACGCCTCGCGCCTGTGGTGGATGCTGCGCTGGATCGGCCATGGCGCGGTGGCCGTGCTCGACGGCGGCCTGGGCGCCTGGAAGGCCGCGGGCCAGCCGGTGACGGCCGATCTGCCGCCACGCCCCACGCCCGCGGCGCTGAAGGCCCGCCCCTCGCTGGCCACGACGGCGGACCACGGGCAACTGCGCGCCAACATCGACACGCCGCGCTGGCTGGTGCTGGACGCGCGCGCGCCCGACCGCTTCCGCGGCGAGAACGAAACGCTGGATCCCCTGGGTGGCCACATCCCCGGCGCGCGCAACCGCCTGTTCCGCGACAACCTGCAGGCCGACGGCCGCTTCAAACCGGCGGCCACGCTGCGCGCCGAGTTCGAGGCCGTGCTGGACGGCCGCCCGCCCGAGGCCGTGGTGAATCAGTGCGGCTCTGGCGTGAGCGCCTGCCACAACCTGCTGGCCATGGAGGTCGCGGGCCTGGGCGGCTCGATGCTCTACCCGGGCTCCTGGAGCGAGTGGTGCAGCCGCCCCGGCGCCCCCATCGCCACCGGAGCGGACTGAGCGCAGGGCGCTAGAATCCGCCCCCACGCGGGTGTAGTTCAATGGCAGAACGGCAGCTTCCCAAGCTTCATACGAGGGTTCGATTCCCTTCACCCGCTCCAACACCGCCAGCCGCGGGCGCCATCGCGCCATTCCACATGGCCACCGCCCGCCGCCACCTGAGCCGGGAGGGCTTGCCATGAAGCTGAAACCGCTCGCCGCCGGCGCCGCCGCACTCACCCTCCTGGGCCTCGCGGCCTGCCAAAGCCCCATGCCCAGCGCACCAGCCACCCCGGGCGCCTGCCGGCCCGATGCCGCGCAAGCGCTCGCCGGCAAGGACCGCGTCAGCGACGACCAGGCCCGCCAGCTCACCGGCGCCAGCCTGGTGCGGCAGATCGCCCCCGGCCAGCCCGTGACCCTGGACTACCGGCAAGAGCGGGTCACGATCGAGACGGACCCCAAGACCGGCAAGATCGTCCGCGCCTTCTGCGGCTGAACGCGGCCGGACCGCCTCAGTAGGCCGTGGCGGACGGCAGGTTCTCTTCCCGCAGCTCCGACAGCCATTCCTCGAACGCCGCCAGGTTGCGGCGGGCCGGCGCTGGCCGGGCCTCGCGCGCCGGGCGCACCAGCGCCGCGGCCTGTTCCAGGGCGGCGATGAGCGACAGCACGCGAAAGCCTGCCTCCAGCGGCACCAGGCAGGCGCCCCAGGCCAGTACCGGGATCGGCCCGACGCACAGGTTCACCCGCTGAGCGCCTCGCGGCGGCGGGCCATGGCACACCAGCACCTCGGCATCGGCCGGGCGCACCAGCGCCCACGTCGTGGTGCATCGCGCCCTGGCGACCGGGAACAGGGCCGCGAATCGCACCCGAACCGCCTCGGGCAGGGCATGGACACCGATCTTGATGGGCGTTTTGCTGGGCGTTTTGCTGGGCGTTTGCATGGCGCGGTCGCTGGAAGCCGTGAGGTCTTCACCTTATGCCCACCACCCCTACCCGTATATCGTTTGGATGCTCTACATCCGAATGCCTAGGCGCCCCCGCACGCCGGGCATCGGCCGCGCGCGCCAGCACCCCGACCACCCACGCGTTCACCAGGTCGATGAAGAAGCCGCACACCCGCGGCACCACGATGAAGGCGCGCGGCGCGGCGCCGTACACGCGCACGACGGCACCCCTGTTGGCGATGGCCGTGGAGGCGTGCAGACCGTGCGCACGTCCCGCCGCATCGGGTGCTTGCCGATGAACAACAGCAGGATGGCCCGCGTCGGCGTGACGAAGGCGTCGATCCCGTGCGTGGTGCGCCAGTGCGGGGGACGCGTCGAACCGATGCCAGCCAAAAGGGCGGCCGATGCCTTGGCACAGCCATCACTAGGCCGTCCGGTGAATGGCTTTCCGTCGGGGTTTTTCTTTCAATGCCCTTCTCCTTTTCCCATTGAGGCCATCGAGATGAACACGTTCAAAAGGTACCTGTCTTGCGCGACCGTCTGGACGGCCGCTTGCCTCCTGACCGCCTGCGGCGGGCATGTCGTCGATGGCGGTGAATCGCCCTCGGATGGTGGAGGCGGTACCGAGGCGCTGAGCCTGACGCCGCAGAGCGTCAAGACCTTTCATTTCAGCTGGGCCGCGGTGGCCGACGCCACCAGCTACGTCCTGCTCGAGGACCCCGACGGCCAGTCGGGCTACACGGCCGTGGCCACCCTGCCCGCCAGCGCCCGCGCGTACGACCATGAGGTGTTTCTGCCGGCACGCGTCAACGCGCGCTACATGCTGCAGGCCTGCAACGCCAATGGCTGCGCCAACCGCGCCAGCGCCGACGCCAGTGGCCATCTCGCGGGCGCCAGTGGTTACGTGAAGGCCTCCGCACAAAGCCAGAACATGGGCTTCGGCGCCCGTGTGGCGATATCCGGCGACGGCAACACCCTGGCCGTGGGCGCCAGCGGGGACGGCAGCGATGCCACCGGCACGGCCGGCGCACCCGACCCGCTCAACCACGGCTCCCCCAACAGCGGCGCGGTCTACGTGTTCGCGCGCAGCGGCAGCACCTGGGTGCAACAGGCCTACATCAAGGCATCCAACCACGACGCCGGCGACCTGTTCGGCGACCATGTGGCCCTTTCCGCCGATGGCTCGGTGCTGGCCGCGAGCGCCGTCGACGAGGACGGCTTCTCCAACGGCGTCGCGAACCCGGACCCGGTCGACAACAGCGCGCCCAACGCGGGCGCCGTCTACGTGTTCCGGCGCGCCGGCGCGGCCTGGAGCCAGGAGGCCTACGTGAAGGCCTCCAACGGCGAGGCGGGCGACGCCTTCGGCAGCGGCCTCGCCCTCTCGGGCGACGGCACCACCCTCGCGGTGGGCGCCCCGTCCGAACAGAGCAACGCCACGGGCATCAACGGCGACCAGCACACCAACAACGGCCCCGACTTCGGCGCCGTCTACGTCTTCGCCCACAACGGCACGGGCTGGGCGCAGCAGGCCTATGTGAAGGCCTCCAACGCCGGCAGCGGCGACCAGTTCGGTTCATCGGTCGCGCTGTCCAGCGACGGCAACATCCTGGCCGCGAGCGCGCCGGGCGAAGATGGCTTCTCCAACGGCGTCGCCACCCCCGACCCGGCCGACAACAGCGCGCCCGACGCGGGCGCGGTCTACGTGTTCCGGCGCGCCGGCACGGCCTGGAGCCAGGACGCCTACGTGAAGGCCTCCAACGGCGAGGCCGGCGACGCCTTCGGCAGCGCCCTCGCCCTCTCGGGCGACGGCACCACCCTGGCCGTTGGCGCGCCCGCCGAACAGAGCGGCGCCACCGGCATCAACGGCAACCAGCACGTCAACAACGGCCCGGACTTCGGCGCCGTCTACGTCTTCGCCCACAACGGCGCGGGCTGGGCGCAGCAGGCCTATGTGAAGGCCTCCAACGCCGGCAGCGGCGACCAGTTCGGCGTGTCGGTCGCGCTGTCTGTCGACGGCAACGTCCTGGCGGTGGGCGCCTGGCAGGAAGGCAGCAATGCCACGGGGCTCAATGGCATTCAGACCGACAACAGCCGCGCCTACAGCGGCGCCGCCTATGTGTTCGCCCGCCAGGGCAGCACCTGGGCGCAGCAAGCCTACGTGAAGGCGTCCAACCCGGACGCGAACGACCAGTTCGGCGGCAGCGTGGCGCTGGGTGGCGGTTCAGGCGGACGCCCCCTGGCGCTGGCGGTGGGCGCGGTCAACGAATCCAGCAACGCCACCGGCGTCAACGGCGACCCGGCCGACAACAGCGTCGCTGGCAGCGGGGCCGTGTACCTCTACTGAGCGCCGGTCAGGGCGGGGCCCGCCCCCAGCAAGGCGAGCACCCCCAGCACCGCGAAAATCAGCGCCGCGACCGCGTGCACCAGCTTGATGGGCACGCGGCGCGTGATCGCTTCACCGAAGAACACCACCGGCGCGTTGGCGATCATCATGCCCAGCGTGGTCCCGATCACCACCGCGAACAGGGGCTCGTACTGCGCCCCCAGGGCGATGGTCGCGATCTGCGTCTTGTCGCCCATCTCGGCCAGGAAGAAGGCCCAGGCGGTGGCGGCGAACACGCCCAGTCCGCGCGAGGCCTTCACCTCGTCGCCATCCAGCTTGTCGGGAATCAGCATCCACGCCGCCATGGCGATGAAGGACAGGCCCAGCACCCAGCGCATGGCCACCGGCCCCACGGCGGCCATGACCCAGGCCCCGGCCGCGCCCGCGAGCGCGTGGTTGAGCAGGGTGGCCACGAGGATGCCCGCGACGATGGGCCAGGGCTTCTTGAAGCGCGCGGCGAGCACCAGCGACAGCAGCTGCGTCTTGTCGCCCATTTCGGCGAGCGCGACGATGCCAGTGGACAGGAGAAAGGCTTCCAAGGGGGGACTCCAACGGCCGGCGAACAAACCAAAGACCGCAGCGCCTCCCCGGCGCGTGCGGAGGCGGTGCGGTCAAAGGTCTTGCCAGGCTGGAAGGCTGCTCGCGCCATGGCCTGCGGGCCAAGTCTGTTGACGCGAGCCCCGGCGCATGGCGCGCCGGGCGGCTACTCCCCAATGACGGGTGCGGGCGGGAGTATACCCGCCACGGTCATCAGACCAGGGTGACGCCGGTCTTGGACTGAATGAACTCGCGCGTGACGCCGGGCGCCAGCTCCACGAGTGTCAGGCCCTGCGGGGTCACGTCCATCACGCCCAGGTCGGTGATGATGCGGTCGACCACGCCCACGCCGGTGAGCGGCAGCGTGCAGTGCGGCAGGATCTTCAGGTCCTCGCTGCCGTCCTTCTTCTTCGCCACGTGCTCCATCAGCACGATGACGCGGGGCACGCCGGCCACGAGGTCCATGGCGCCGCCCATGCCCTTGACCATCTTGCCCGGGATCATCCAGTTGGCCAGGTCGCCCTTCTCGCTCACCTGCATGGCGCCCAGGATGGACAGGTTGATCTTGCCGCCGCGGATCATGGCGAAGCTGTCGTGGCTGCCGAAGATCGATGAGCCCTTGATGGTGGTCACGGTCTGCTTGCCGGCGTTGATGAGGTCGGCGTCGACCTGGTCTTCCGTGGGGAAGGGGCCGATGCCCAGCATGCCGTTCTCGCTCTGCAGCCACACCTCCTTGGTGCCGGTGTGGTTGGCCACCAGCGTGGGGATGCCGATGCCGAGGTTGACGTAGAAGCCGTCCTCGAGCTCTTGTGCCGCGCGCGCGGCCATCTGGTCTTGGGTCCAGGGCATGGTCAGGCCTTTTCGGTGATGGTGCGCTTCTCGATGCGCTTCTCGGGATTCGGGTTGTGCACGATGCGGTGCACGTAGATGCCCGGCAGGTGCACCTCATCGGGGTGGATGGCGCCGGTCTCGACGATCTCCTCCACCTCCACGATGCAGACCTTGCCCGCCATGGCCGCGGCCGGGTTGAAGTTGCGCGCGGTGTAGCGGAACTGCAGGTTGCCGCTCTTGTCGGCGCGGTGCGCCTTCACCAGCGACACGGCCGGCACCAGCGAGCGCTCCATCACATACGTCTCGCCGTCGAACTCGCGCAGTTCCTTGCCCTCGGCCACGATGGTGCCCACGCCGGTCTTGGTGAAGAAGGCCGGGATGCCCGCGCCACCGGCGCGCAGCTTCTCGGCCAGCGTGCCCTGCGGCGTGAACTCCAGCTCCAGCTCGCCGGCCAGGTACTGCCGCTCGAACTCCTTGTTCTCGCCGACGTAGCTGCTGATCATCTTCTTGATCTGGCGCGTGTCGAGCAGCTTGCCCAGGCCGAAACCGTCCACGCCCGCGTTGTTGGAGATGACGGTGAGGTTCTTCACGCCGCTGTCGCGCAGGGCGTCGATGAGCGCTTCGGGAATGCCGCACAGGCCGAAACCGCCCACGGCCATGAGTTGGCCATCGGCGACCACGCCCTGGAGCGCCGCGGCCGCGCTGGGGTAGATCTTGTTCACGGGGATTGCCTCCGGGGAGTCGTGCTGGGGAATGCGGAAAAGCGCAACGATACTACGTAGCGGATTACGTAGTATTTCGTAAAGGGCAACCATGATGGACATCGACTACCGGCTGGCCTTCGACCTGGCCCCCGTGGGGCTGGCGCTGTCGCGCGAGCGCTTCATGGTCGACTGCAACCAGGCCCTGTGCGAGATGTTCGGTGCCACGCGCGAGCAGCTGGTGGGCCAGAGCTTCCAGATCCTCTACCCCAGCGCAGACGAGTACGAACGCCTGGGCGCGCGCATGGCGCCGCTGCTGGGCCGCAGCGGTACCTACGCCGACAACCGCATCATGAAGCGCGTGGGCGGCCGCCACGCGGGCGAGACCTTCTGGTGCCACGTGACGGGCCGCGCGGTGGACCGCGGCGCGCCGCACGCGGCGGGCATCTGGAGCTTCGAGGACCTGAGCTCGCACCGGCCGGTGCGCGCCGAACTGACCGCGCGCGAGCGCGAGGTCGCCGCGCTGATCATGGACGGGCTGACCAGCAAGCAGATCGGCAAGCTGCTGGCCATCAGCCACCGCACGGTGGAGGTGCACCGCGCGCGACTGATGCGCAAGTACCAGGCGCACAGCACGCCGGACCTGGTGCACCGCCTGATGGCTGGATAAGGGGCCTCACTGCGGCTGGTAGCCGCTGTCCTTGATGATGCGGGCCCAGACCTCGCGGTACGCGGCCTCGCGCTTGCCGAGTTCGGCGCCGCTCATGTAGCCCACCGTCAGGCCCATGGCCGAGAGCTTTTCGCGCACGTCGGGCAAGGCAATCACCTTCTGCACCGCCGCGCCGATTTTTTCCACGGCCGCCGCTGGCGTGCCGGCGGGCGCGAAGATGCCGTAGTACGGCATGTCCTCGAAGCCCTTGATGCCCAGCTCGCTGAAGGTGGGCACTTCGGGCAACGCGGCCTGGCGCTGGGTGCCCATCACGGCCACCACGCGCAGCTTGCCGGCCTTGTGGTTCTCAATGAAGTCAGGCACCGAGCCCACGCCCGCCGGGATCTGGTTGCCCAGCATGTCGCCCATCATGGGCGCGCTGCCCCGGTAGGGCGCGGCCACCAGGTCCAGGCCGTACCGCTTGGCGATCACCTGCACCGCGAACTGGGGCGTGGAGGCCGGCGCCGGAATGCCCACGGTGGCCTTGCCGCCGGCGGCTTTCACGCTGTCGATCCAGGCCTTGAAGTCGCGCGCGGGCGTGCCGCCCGACAGCGCCACCGCGTTCACGAAGGTGGCGAAGCCGGCCACGGGCACGAAGTCCTTCGCCGGGTCGAAGCCCGGGTTCTTCATGGTCAGCGGCAGGATGCTCACGCTGTGGTCGTGGCTGAGGAACACGGTGCTGCCGTCGGCCGGCGCGGCCTTCAGGGCCTGGCCCGCGAGCTGGCCGCCCGCGCCGGGCTTGTTGTCCACCACCACCGCCTGGCCCAGCTCGGGCTGCAGCTTCTCGGCCAGGATGCGCGCGATGGCGTCGGTGCCGCCGCCGGGCGGGAAGCCCACCAGGATGCGCACGTTGGACTGGGCCTGGGCCAGGCCTGTGCCCAGGGCCAGGGCGGCCAGCAGCGCCACGCGGCGGGTCAGGGGGAAAGATCGCGACATGGAAAACCTCCGGTAGAAAAGAAAGGACGAACACATCAGCGCGGCTCGCCGTCGACCACGCTGGCGGCGGTGCGAAAGGCGTCCACGGCGGTGGGGATGCCGCAGTACACGGCGGCGTGCAGCAACACCTCCTGCAATTCCTCGGGCGTGGCGCCGTTGTTGAGCGCACCGCGCACGTGGCCCTTGAGCTCGTGCTGCTTGCCCAGGGCCGCGAGCATGGCCACGGTGATCAGGCTGCGGGTCTTGCGGTCCAGCACGCCGCGCTGCCAGACGTCACCCCAGGCGCGGCGCGTGATGTGGTGCTGCATGGGCTCGGTGAACGGGGTCATGCTCTCCAGGGCGCTGGCCACGAAGGCTTCGCCCATCACGTCGGTGCGCGCGGCCAGGCCGCGCTGGAATTCGGGGTCGTCGGGCAGGTTCATGCGGGCTCCGTGGATTCAGGGCGGCGCAACGATACCGCACCACGCGCGCGCGGCACGTCCCGCGGCTCGGGGATACTGGTGGCCATCGACACCCCCGCACAGGAGACACGCCATGGCCCGCTACCCCTTGCCCGACCTCAACAGCCTGCCCGACGACATCCAGGCCCGCATCCGCGAGGTGCAGGAAAAGTCGGGCTTCATCCCGAACGTCTTTCTCGCGTTCGCGCGACGCCCGGCGGAGTGGCGCGCCTTCTTCGCCTACCACGACGCGCTCATGCTCAAGGAGACGGGCAGCCTCAGCAAGGGCGATCGCGAGATGATCGTCACCGCGACCAGCGCGGCCAATCAGTGCCTCTATTGCGTGGTGGCGCACGGCGCCATCCTGCGCATCTACGAGAAGAAGCCCCTGGTGGCCGACCAGGTGGCCGTGAACCACCGCAAGGCCGACATCACGCCGCGCCAGCGCGCCATGCTCGACTTCGCGCTCAAGGTTTGCGAGCGCTCGCACGAGGTGGAGGACGCCGACTTCCAGGCCCTGCACGCGCATGGCTTCGACGACGAGGACATCTGGGACATCACCGCCATCACGGCCTTCTTCGGCCTGTCCAACCGCATGGCCAACGTCACGGGCATGGCGCCCAACCCCGAGTTCTATCTGCTCGGGCGCGTGCCCAAGGCCAAGCCGGCGGCCTGACCGCTGTAGGACAAGGCCCCCTTTACGGGCCGATACCGCCAGGCAACCAAAAAAAACCGAACGCGCGGCGCCCGGGCGTTTCAATACCTCTCGTCATCACTTCGGAGGTTCACCATGCCGCTCAGCCACCCGTTCCGCGTCCGCGCCTTCCTGCTCGCCTCGGCCCTCGCCCTGGGTGTGGGCGCCGCGCACGCCGAGGACCTGAAAGGCCGCATCCAGTCCATCGACCACAGCGCGCGCAGCTTCACGATCAACAGCGAAGTGGTCTACGTCACCGACAAAACGGACTACGAAAACGACTACAAGCGCTTCGAAGACCTGCGCGAGGGCCACTACGTGGAAGTGGACATCAAGCGCCGCGACGGCCGGCTGTACGCCGACGACATCGAGTTCAAGAAGAACAAGCAGTGAGCGCGCCGGGCCGCCGCGGCGCGGCCACCGCGCGTCCGGTCCACCCGGGTCAGCCTTGCAGGTGCTGGCGCAGGCTGTCCGGGATCGGCGCCGACTTCTGCTGCGGGAAGTTCACCCACACCGTGGTGGCACCGCCTGACGCGTAAACCGTCTCGGGGTCGTCGGCGCGCGTGAGCGTGCACCAGCTCTCGAAGCTGGTGCGGCCGGTGTCGCTCACGTACATGGTGGCGATCACCTCGCCAGGAAACTCCAGCTGCTTGTGGAAGGTGCAGAAGGCATTGACGATCACCGGCCCCTCGCCGCGCGGGTCGGGCTGGCAACCGATGGACTGCATCCACTCGATGCGAATGGTTTCGAGGTAACGGAAATACACCGTGTTGTTCACGTGGCCCATCGCGTCCATGTCGCCCCAGCGGATGGGGATGCGCATGCGGTGGACCTGTTTTTTCTTCTCAGGCAGTTCGAATTTCATCGGTGGGCTCGGATGGAGGCAAGGATGCCCAGCACGAACAGCGCGCACGCCAGCCATTGCGCGGCGGCGGGCCATTGCCCGTTCCAGGCGAAGGTGTAGAGCAGGCCGAAGACGGTCTCGCTCACGATGAGTTGTCCGGCCAGGCTGGGGCTCAGGCGCCGGCTGGCCATGTTCCACAGCACCGAGGCCACCCAGGCCGCGCCGATGCCCGTGACCAGGCACACCGCCACGAACAGGCCGAAGCGCGGCTGGGCGATGAGCCCAGCCGGTGCGCTGCCCGCCACCGCCGCGATGCCCAGCGCCCCCAGGCCGGCGGCCACGCCCAGCCAGTTGGCCCACAGCGTGGAATTCACCTCGGGGTGGCGCGCCAGCCAGCGCGCGTTGAGCAGGCCATAGGCCGTCCAGGACGCGGTGGCCAGCAGGGCAAACGACACACCGCGCCACAGGTCGGAGCCGGCGCCGGCCTCGCCGCCGTGCGCGCTGGCACGCACCATCAGGGCGATGCCCGCGGCCGTCAGCAGCAGGCCGGGCAACAGCGCGCGCCAGCGCAGGCGCTGCGGCTTGCCCAGCAGCATCACCCACAGCGGGATGGTGCCAATGATGAGCACCGGCAGCGCCGCGCCCGCCGCCTGGATGGCCAGCACCAGCAGCAGGTAGTAGCCCGTGTAGCCCAGCAGGCTCAGGCCCAGCGCGGCCCAGGCCTGGGGCGCCGTGGGCCAGCGCGCGTCCCCGCGCAGCGCGGCCCACAGCAGCAGCGCCAGCGACAGCAGACCGCAGGCCAGGAAGCGGCCCACCGTGAGATCGACCGTGCCGAACTCGGGCAACACCAGCGGCGCCACGAAGGTGGTGCCCCAGAAGGCGCCGGCGCCCAGGCCGGCGGCCAAGCCGGTCGCCATGCCCGGCGGCAGACCGCCGGGTTGGTGCAGCGCCAGCGAAGTCATCTAGACGCCAAAGCCGTCGTCGGCGGCGATCACCGCGCCGTTCACGAAATGGCTCTCATTGGCGCACAGCATCACCAGCAGCGCATCGAGGTCGCTCGCCTGCCCCAGGCGCTTGCGAGGCGTCATCTCGATGAGCTTCTTGCCCTGCTCGGTCTTCCAGTGCTCGTGGTTGAGCTCGGTGTCGATGTAGCCCGGGCAGATGGCGTTGACGTTGATGCCGAAGCGGCCCCATTCCATCGCCATGGCCTTGGTCATCTGCACCACGGCGGCCTTGCTCATGCAGTACACGCCGATCTGCGGGAGCACCTTCAGCCCGGCCATGGACGCGATGTTGACGATGCGCCCACCGACGAAGGTGCCCGGCGCCGCGCCTTTGGCGCGCGCGATCATGCGCTTGCCCACTTCCTGCGCGACGAAGAAGGCGCCCTTGGTGTTGGTGTCGAAGACGAAGTCGTAGTCGGCCTCGTCCACGTCCTGCAGGCGCTGCGTGGTGCTCACGCCCGAGTTGTTGACCAGGATGTCGATGGGCCCGACCTCGGTCTCGGCGTGCGCGATGGCGGCCTTGATGGAGGCCAGCTCGGTCACGTCCAGCGCCACCACGTGCGCCGCGCCGCCGCCGGCCTCGATGTGCGCGCGCAGGTTCATGAGGCGATCGGTGCGGCGGCTGGCCAGCACCACGGCGGCGCCGGCCTGGGCCAGGGTCTTGGCGAACTGCGCGCCCAGTCCGCTGGACGCGCCGGTGACCAGGGCCACGCGGCCCGACAGGTCGAGGGTGTACGCCATGCTCAGTCTCCCGAAATGTGAACGGTCGTTCGATTTTGTGCGGTCGCCGCATAAAATGCGGTCCGCTCCGGGACACGAGCCCTTCGCAAAGGAGGGTGGCCGGAGGTTGCCAAACATTATGAGCGAGACCCCCCATGACGCATGATCAGATCCTGGCCCAGTTCGGTCCCCGCGAAGCCATGGAGTACGACGTGGTCGTGGTCGGCGCCGGCCCGGCCGGCCTGTCCACCGCCATCCGACTGAAGCAGCTGGCCGCCGAGCAAGGCAAGGAGGTCAACGTCTGCGTGCTGGAGAAGGGCTCCGAGCCCGGCGCGCACATCCTCTCGGGCGCGGTGATGGACCCGCGCGCCATCAACGAGCTGTTCCCCGACTGGAAAGCGCGCGGCGCGCCGCTGAACCAGCCCGTCACGGGCGACGACCTGCTCATGCTCAGCGAGACGGGCTCGAGCCGCACGCCCGATTTCCTGATGCCGCGCAACTTCCACAACGAGGGCTGCTACGTCATCAGCCTGGGCAACGTGGTGAAGTGGCTGGCCGAGCAGGCCGAGGCCCTGGGCGTGGAGATCTTCCCCGGCTTCACCGCCGCCGAGGTGCTCTACAACGACGACGGCTCCGTCAAGGGCGTGGCCACGGGCAACCAGGGCATCGGCAAGGACGGCGAGCCCACCGAGGCCTTCCAGCTCGGCATGGAGCTGCACGCCAAGTACACCGTGTTCGCCGAGGGCGCTCGCGGCCACCTGGGCAAGCAGCTCATCGCCAAGTTCGACCTCGACAAGGGCAAGGACCCGTCGAGCTGGGCCATCGGCGTCAAGGAGCTGTGGGAGATCCCGGCCGACAAGGCCAAGCCCGGCCTGGTGGTGCACACCGCCGGCTGGCCCATGACGGACGACACCTTCGGCGGCGGCTTCCTCTACCACCTCGAGGACAACAAGGTCACGCTGGGCTTCGTCATCGGGCTGGACTACAGCAACCCCTGGCTCTCGCCCTTCGAGGAGATGCAGCGCTGGAAGACGCACCCGGCAATCAAGGCGCACATCGAAGGCGGCAAGCGCCTGGGCTACGGCGCGCGCGCCATCAACAACGGCACGCCGCAGGCCATGCCCAAGACGGTGTTCCCCGGCGGCGCGCTGGTGGGCTGCGACGCGGGCTACCTGAACGCCGCGCGCATCAAGGGCAGCCACGCGGCCATCAAGAGCGGCATGCTCTGCGCCGAGGCGGCCTTCGAGGCCGTGACGGCCGGCCGTTCGAGCGACGAGCTCTCGGCCTACCCCGCGGCCTTCGAGAAAAGCTGGCTGCACGAGGAACTCTGGCAGACCCGCAACTTCAAGGCCTGGTTCAAGAAGGGCCCGACCATCGGCAAGCTGATGACGGGCATCGAGCAGTGGTTCCTGCCCAAGATCGGCGTGAGCGCGCCGCCCTGGACCCTGCACCGCGACAAGCCCGACCACGAGTACCTCAAGCCCGCGGACCAGATGCCCAAGATCGCCTACCCCAAGCCGGACGGCGTGCTCAGCTTCGACCGCCTCTCCAGCGTCTTCGTCTCCAACACCAACCACGAGGAAAACCAGCCCGCGCACCTGACGCTGAAGAACAGCACGGTGCCGGTGCAGGTGAACCTGGCAAAGTACGCGGGCCCGGAAAGCCGCTACTGCCCGGCCGGCGTGTACGAGTTCGTGAAAACCGATGCGGGCGAGGACCGCCTGCAGATCAACGCGCAGAACTGCGTGCACTGCAAGACCTGCGACATCAAGGACCCGACCCAGAACATCGTGTGGGTAACGCCCGAAGGCGGCGGCGGTCCGAACTACGCGGGCATGTGAGGCCGCGGGCGTGTGACGTCTCTCACGCGATCGCCACGAAGCCGCCCCCGGGCGGCTTTTTCACGCCCGCGTGACACGCGAGCGTCATGCGCCCCGCCCAGAGTGCGGCGTCCACCGCTGCCTGCGCACCGCACATGCTCATCAAGACCGACAAAGGCCGCACCGAACTGCTCCCGGGCCAGCGCTCGCTGGGCCAGCGCGAGCGCGCCATCCTGCTGGTGGCCGATGGCCGCAAGTCCACCGCGTCGCTCCATGCCCTCTTCCATGGCGAAGGCCGCGCCATGGTGGAGGCGCTGCTGGCCGACGGCTACCTGATCGACGAAGCCCCGGCCGAGCCGCCCGCGCGCCCGGTGCCGCCGCCCCCGCGCGGCTCGGTGGACACCTTCAGCGGGCCACGCTCGCTGGCCAGCGCGCGCATGTTCCTGTTCGACCTGTCCGACCGCATGTTCGCCGCGCGCGACCGCGCCCTGGCCGACCGCTTCCGCCAGGCGCTGCGCGAGGCGCGCGACGCCGCCAGCATGATGGCCGTGGGCCAGGACATGCTCACCGAGATCGAGCGTGTCGCGGGCGCCGAGCGCGCCGCCTCGATCAGCGAGCGCCTGGCGAAGGTGCTGCCCGAGACCGCCCCGCAGGACGCCTGAGCGCGCCCTCGCGCCCCTGGGGACGCCGGGTGGCGTTGTCCGTGCACGCCGGGTTCCCGGCTAGAATTCGCCGCATTGTCAGGAGAGCGTTCCCCCGGGGAACCGCCGAAGGCGCAGGGGCCGGATCAGGCCCCGAACGCTCAGGCAAAAGGACTGGCAAACGCCCGCCACCCGGCGGGCGATCCCCCCTGGAGAGAGGCCCCACCCGATGGGGTCCACCGAAGGAGCAAGCGCGGCATCGCCCGCGTGAATCTCTCAGGTAAAGCGGACAGTGGGGCAGCGCACGGATGAACCCGTGTCCCGCCCCGCGAGGGGCCTGCCCCCGCCAGAGAACCCGCCGTGTCCGCCGACGCTTCCACCGACCTCCTCAAGACCCCGCTGCACGCGCTGCACCTCGAACTGGGCGCGCGCCTGGTGCCCTTCGCGGGCTACAGCATGCCGGTGCAGTACCCGGCCGGCCTCATGGCCGAGCATCTGCACACGCGCGAAGCCGCCGGCCTGTTCGACGTCTCGCACATGGGACAGCTGAGGCTCATCGGCCCCGACGCGGCCGCCGCCTTCGAAAGCCTGATGCCGGTGGACGTGATCGGCCTGGCACCCGGCAAGCAGCGCTACGGCCTGCTGCTCAGCGACGAGGGCACGGTCATCGACGACCTGATGTTCGTGAACCGGGGCGACGACCTTTTCGTCATCGTCAACGGCGCCTGCAAGCACGGCGACCTCAAGCACATCGTCGAGCGCATCGGCGCGCGCTGCACCGTGGAGCCGCAATTCGACCGCGGCCTGCTCGCGCTGCAGGGCCCGCGGGCCGTGACGGCCCTGCAGCGCCTGCTGCCCGGCGTGGAGAAGCTGGTCTTCATGACCGGTGGCGCCTTCAGCTGGCAGGGCAAGCCCCTGTTCGCCACGCGCAGCGGCTACACCGGCGAGGACGGCTTCGAGATCTCGCTGGCCGCGGCCGACACCGAGGCCTTCGCGCGCGCCCTGCTCGCGCAGCCCGAGGTGAAACCCGTCGGCCTGGGCGCGCGCAACTCGCTGCGCCTGGAAGCCGGCCTGTGTCTCTATGGCAACGACATCGACACCACCACGACCCCCGTGGAAGCCGCGCTCAACTGGGCCATGCAGAAGGTGCGCCGCACGGGCGGCGCGCGCGCGGGCGGCTTCCCTGGCGCCGAGCGCGTGCTCGCGCAGCTCGATGGCAGCGCGCCCCTGTCGCGCGTGCGCGTGGGCCTGCTCGCGCAGGAGCGGGTGCCGGTGCGCGAGCACACCGAACTGCAGAGCGAGGCCGGCGAGCGCCTCGGTGAAGTCACCAGCGGCCTGCTCGGCCCCAGCATCAACCAGCCCATCGCCATGGGCTATGTGCCACCGGCCTTCGCGGCCGTGGGCACGCGCCTGAACGCGCTGGTGCGCGGCAAGGCCGTGCCCATGCAGGTGGCCTCCCTGCCTTTCGTTCCCAACCGTTACCACCGCGGCTGATCGCCGCAGGAGCACAACCATGACCGTCAAGTACACCCCCGATCACGAGTGGATCCAGCTCGAGGACCACGAGGCCGCCGTCGTCGGCATCACCCTGCACGCGCAGGACGCGCTGGGCGACGTGGTCTTCGTCGAGCTGCCCGAGGTGGGCCGCACCTACGCCAAGGGCGAGGTCGCCGGCGTGGTCGAGTCGGTGAAGGCCGCGGCCGACGTCTACATGCCGCTGGACGGCGAGGTGACCGAGGTCAACGAAGCCCTGCGCGCCGACCCCTCGCTGGCCAACAGCGACCCCCTGGGCAAGGGCTGGTTCTTCAAGGTCCTGATCAAGGACATGGGCCAGTTCGATCCGCTCATGGACGAACCGGCCTACCAGAAGTTCGTCAAGGACAACGCCTGATTTTTCCCCCGCCACCGAGGCCCGCCATGCTCATGCCCTCCGTCAAGCCCCTGGGTGAACTCGAGAACGCCAGCGAATTCGTCGCGCGCCACATCGGCCTCGACGAAGCGGGCGAGCGCCACATGCTCTCGGTCATCGGCGAGGCCTCGCGCCGCGCGCTGATCGACAGCATCGTGCCGCGCCCGATCGCGCGCCGCCAGGGCATGCAGCTGCCCGCGCCGCTGACCGAGGCCGCCGCGCTGGCCGAGCTCCAGGGCATCGCGCGGCAGAACAAGCTGCTCAAGAGCTTCATCGGCCAGGGCTACCACGGCACCCACACACCGGGCGTCATCCTGCGCAACATCCTGGAGAACCCGGCCTGGTACACGGCCTACACACCCTACCAGGCCGAGATCTCCCAAGGCCGAATGGAGGCGCTGGTCAACTTCCAGACCATGGTCACCGACCTGACGGGCATGGACATCGCCAACGGCTCCATGCTCGACGAGGCCACGGCCGCGGCCGAGGCCATGACGCTGGCCAAGCGCTCCGTGAAGGCCAAGGGCCATGCCTTCGTGGTGTCGGGCGACACGCACCCGCAGACCATCGAGGTGATCCAGACGCGCGCGGCACCGCTGGGCCTGGAGGTGCGCGTGGCCATGTCGGGCGAAGAATGGGACGCCATGCTGGCGGCCGACGACTACTTCGCCGCCTTCACGCAGTACCCGGCCTCCAGTGGCTGGCTGCACGACTGGACGGCGGACGCCGCCACCGTGCACGGCAAGAACGCCGCCTTCATCGTGGCCGCCGACCTGCTGGCCCTGACCCTGATCAAGCCGCCCGGCGAGATGGGCGCCGACATCGTGGTCGGCACCACGCAGCGCTTCGGCATGCCCATGGGCAACGGCGGCCCGCACGCCGCCTACATGGCCTGCCGCGACGAGTTCAAGCGCAGCCTGCCCGGCCGTCTGGTGGGCGTGAGCGTGGACGCCCACGGCCAGCCGGCCTACCGCCTGGCCCTGCAGACGCGCGAGCAGCACATCCGCCGCGAGAAGGCCACCAGCAACATCTGCACCGCGCAGGTGCTGCCCGCCGTGATCGCCAGCATGTACGCCGTGTACCACGGCCCGCAGGGCTTGAAGCGCATCGCGCAGCGCGTGGCGGCCTACACGGCCATCCTGGCCAAGGGCCTGGCCCAGCTGGGCTACACCGACACGCACCACGGCGACCGGGGCGTGTTCGACACCCTCGCCCTGCGAGTGGACCCGGCCCGGGCGAACGCGCTCATGGCCCGTGCCGTGGCCCACGGCGCCAACCTGCGCCGGGCCTGGGACGGGTACGTGATCGTCACGCTGGACGAAACCACCACGCGCGAAGACATCGCCCTGCTGTGGACGATCTTCGCGACCGACGGCCAGGCCCTGCCCTCCGTGGAGGCCTTCGAGAAAGGCGTGGAGCCGCTGATCCCCGACGGCCTGCGCCGCCGCAGCGACTTCCTCACGCACCCGGTGTTCAACACCCACCACAGCGAGACCGGCATGCTGCGCTACATCCGCATGCTGTCGGACAAGGACCTCGCGCTGGACCGCAGCATGATCCCGCTGGGCTCGTGCACCATGAAGCTGAACGCCACCAGCGAGATGATCCCCATCACCTGGCCCGAGTTCGCGAACGTGCACCCCTTCGCCCCGGCCGACCAGCGCCAGGGCTATGCCCTGCTCGACCAGCAGTTGCGCGACTGGCTGTGCGAGGCCACCGGCTACGCCGGCATCAGCCTGCAGCCCAACGCCGGTTCGCAGGGCGAGTACGCCGGCCTGCTGGTGATCCAGGCCTACCACCGATCGCGCGGCGAAGGCCACCGCAACATCTGCCTGATCCCCAGCAGCGCGCACGGCACCAACCCGGCCAGCGCGCAGATGGTGGGCCTGCAGGTCGTGGTCACCAAGTGCGACGAGAACGGCAACGTCGACCTGGCCGACCTGAAGGCCAAATGCGGGCAGCACTCGAAGAACCTGGCGGCGGTGATGATCACCTACCCCAGCACGCACGGCGTGTTCGAGACCCAGGTGAAAGAACTGTGCGCGCTCGTGCACCAGCACGGCGGGCGCGTCTACGTGGACGGCGCCAACATGAACGCCCTGGTGGGCGTGGCCGCGCCGGGCGAATTCGGCGGCGACGTGAGCCACCTCAACCTGCACAAGACCTTCTGCATCCCGCACGGCGGCGGCGGCCCGGGCGTGGGCCCGGTCTGCGTGGTGGACGACCTGGTGCCCTTCCTGCCTGGCCACGCGGCCGGCGGCCTGCCGGTCAACGGCGTGGGCGCCATCTCGGCCGCGCCGCTGGGCAACGCGGCCGTGCTGCCGATCTCGTGGATGTACATCCGCATGATGGGCGCCGAAGGCCTGCGGCATGCCACCGAGACGGCCATCCTCTCGGCCAACTACATCAGCGCGCGCCTCAAGGACCACTTCCCCACGCTGTACGCGAGCGCCAACGGGCATGTGGCGCACGAGTGCATCCTCGACCTGCGCGACCTGAAAGACACCAGCGGCGTGATGGCCGAGGACGTGGCCAAGCGCCTGATCGACTACGGTTTCCACGCGCCCACGCTGTCCTTCCCCGTGGCCAACACGCTGATGGTGGAGCCCACCGAGAGCGAGACGCTGGAGGAGATCGACCGCTTCATCGAGGCCATGATCGCCATCCGCGAGGAAATCCGCCGTGTCGAGAAAGGCGAATGGCCGCAGGACGACAACCCCCTGAAGCACGCGCCGCACACCGCGGCCAGCCTGCTCAAGGGCGAGTGGACGCGCGCCTACCCGCGCGAGACCGGCGCCGCCGTGCTGGACACGCGCGCACACGCCAAGTACTGGCCGCCCGTGGGCCGCGTGGACAACGTCTACGGCGACCGCAACCTGTTCTGCAGCTGCGTGCCGATCGGGGACTTGGCGGACTGAGGCGGGCGGCGGCCACGCGGTGGCCCTGACGGCATTCGTCGGGCGTGGGCGAGGCCCGGCAGCCCGTAGACCGGGCGTTGCGGCACCGGCAGGCGCTCGAAACGGCCACCGCCGCTGGCCGGTGGTGTGTGGACCGATCGCGGGGGCGCTTCGCTCTCACGCGCCCAACCGCCTGGGGCTCAGGTGAGCGTGCCCCGGCCGCGCGGCACGATGTTCTGCGTGGCCCCGCCTGCCACGGCCGCCGCGGCGCCGAGTGCCAGCCGCGCGGCCAGCGCGGCGCGCCTCATGGCCTGGCGCCTTCGCCCACGGTGAAGGTGCCCACGGTGACCTCGTCGCCCCGGCCGCTGAGGCGCAGCACCACGTCCTGGTCATTCTGCGTGGCTCGGCCGAAGTCGGTGGACAGGCGCAGCATGAGCGTGGTGGCCGGCGCCACGATCTGCTGGCGGTGGCCATAGAACTGCGCCTTCACCGTGTAGGTACCGGGCTTGGCGTGGCGCAGCGAGAACTCCTCGGGGCCGTAGCCACCGACAAAGTCGCGCGACATGCGCCCGCCCTGGTAGGTGAGGCGGTTGGCGTAGTAGGCGCGCTCGCCGTTGGGGTCGATCACCCAGAGGTCGATGTCGGTGTTGTCGGCGTCCCAGGACAGCACGGCGCGCAGGTCCAGCGGCAGGTTGCGCCGCAGGCGCGGGTCCAGGCGCGCCGAGGCCACCGGCCGGCCGGTGGCCTCGGCGCGCGCGGCGATGGCGTTGAGCTCGGCCAGCGCGATCAGCTCGATGTCCGGGAAGCGGTTGTTCCAGGCCCGCGAGACGACCTCCACCAGGGTGTCGACCGCGCGCTGCGCCTCACCGGACTGGTCCAGCGCCAGGCCCAGGTCGCGCCAGGACTGGGGTTCGTCGGGCGCCAGGCGCCGCACCTGCTCCAGCACGGGCAGTGCGTCGGCCACGGCGCCGGCCTGCTGCAGGCGGTAGGCGAGGATGCGCAGCAGGTGGCGGTTTTCCAGGTCCATTTCGGCCAGGTTGGACAGCACGCGCAGCGCCAGGGCGTTCTGCCCGCGCGCCACCAGCAGGTCGGCCACGTCCAGGAAGAAGGCCGAGCTTTGCGCGTAGCCGGGGCGCTCGTCGAGGTAAATGGCGTAGAGGTCCTCGTCCCTGGCGGCGCGCAGGCGGCGGGCATAGGGCTCGTCGGGCTGCCACGGGCGCAGCGCGATGGTGGTGTCGCCCGGCAGCGGCGGCTGCGGGGCCGCGCCACCGGGTGCGGGTGCGGGTGCAGGGGCCGGCGGACGGGCCATGGCCGCGGGCGCCGCGCGCCGGCTGTCCGAGCCGCTGCCCGGCGCGACCCGGGGCGGCGGCGGCGCGTCCTTCGGGAAGGCCTTCTCCCACCAGGCCACCTTCTCATTGAAGCGCTCGACCGTTGTCGCCAGCGCGATGCGCTGTCGGCGCACCGCGCCTTCGCGCCGGTGCAGCATCAGCGTGTCCCATTCGGCGCGCAGATCGGGCGGCGGCTCGACATCGAACAGCACGTAGTCCTCGGCGGTGTCGAGCACCAGCAGCGAGGTCTCGGTGCTGGCGATGCCGAAGGCCTGGCCCAGGCGGCGGATCGCCTGGCGCTGGCGCTCCAGGTCGGCCTCCAGCCGGGCGATGCGCCAGCCGGCCCAGCGGTGCGCGGCCACGGCCACCCGCGTGGCACCGCGCACCGGTGGCGGTGCGCCGTCGGCGGACAGCTCGAGGCGGCGGACCTGGCGCGAGCCGTCGGGTGCAGAAAGCGTGAGCCGCAGGCTCGCCCGCGGCTGCGTCAGCACGCCGGCCACGCCGATGCGCCCGCCCTGCGGGTAGACCGATCCCAGCTCCAGGTCGCGCGCGCCCTCGGCCTGCACGTCCACCACGCGCTGGCGCTCGTGCGTGAGCAGCGATAGGGCCTGCGCCGTGTCCAGGGCCTGCAGGTCGGCGTAGGCGCCGCCGCTGGCCTCGGCGGCGTGGCGCAGGGTGCGCGCCGCCGCGCCCGCCGAGGACGAGAAGGCCACCAGCGGCAGGGCGGGGCTGGGCAGGCCGGCGGCGCCCCAGTTGCCCATGCCGTCGGAAAACAGCACGGCGATGTCGGCGTCGGCCGGCGGCTGCAGGGCCTGCAGGCGCGTCGCGCCGTCGTAGGGCAGCGATTGCAGGCGCTGGCGCAGGGCGTTCCAGTCGCCACCGCGCACGGTGTGCGGCTCCATCGGCTCGGCCTCGTTGCGCACCACCACCAGCTGCACCTGCACCTCGCCCAGCTGGCGGAACCAGGCGTCGAGCACGGCGAATTCGCGCGCGTGGTCGCGCTGCGCGCCGGAGGCCGAAGCGTCCCACAGCAGGGCCACGCGGCGCGGCGCCGGGCGGGCCCAGCGCGGCGCGGCCACCGGCAGTTCGGCCAGGAAATAGCGCTGGTCCTGCCAGGTGTCGGTGCTCACCAGGGGCTCGCGCGGCGCGGCCGGCAGCGCGACGCGCAATCCGTCGCGGCCCTGGTGCTGGGTCCGCCCGAAGGCGATGCGGCTGCCGCCGTTCTGCGCCGTGGCGAGCAGGCGCTCGGCGCCCAGCGTGGCCGACAGCGCGCGCGGCGCCACGCCGGCCACCTGCACCGCCACGTCCAGGGCGCCCACCGCGCCGCCGAAGCGCAGCGGCAGGCGCCAGACGGGACGGGCGCTGGCGGGCACGGACTCGCGGACCTCCAGCACCACGCGGCGCTGGCCCCGGGCCGGCAAGGGATACACATGCAGCTTGTGGTGCCCGCCCTGCGTGGTTTCCAGCAGCGCCGGGTCCACGCGGGCGCGCACCACGTCCTCGAACACCTGGCGGCCCTTGGGCTTTTCCACCGGCACCGCCGCGCGCAGCTGGCCGCCGATGTCGAGCGCGAAGCCCGTCACCACCTGCCCTTCCAGCAAGGGAAACTGCAGCTCGGCCTGCAGCTCTTCGGCGTTCGGGTTGAACAGCTCCAGCTCGACCCGCGTGGCCGCCGCCAGGCCGACGATCTCGGTGCGCACGACGGCCCGCTGCACCCGCACCGGCAGCCGCGCCTCGGGCGCGAGGATGCGGATCGGCGGCAAGGGTGGCCCGGGGGACCGCACCTGGGCCATGGCCGTGGCCGCGACGAGCAGCGCCGAGGCGCCCATGACCAGCCAGCGCCCCAGGCGCGGCGGCGAACAACGGATCACAGGCATATCATCCCCGGGCATCGCGGGCATTCTAGGAACGCCCGCGATGCCGGCCGCATAGTGCAAATGCACCGACCCCGCGAAGAAGATCACAGCCCGAGCCGCCGTCCACCCGCCCATGTCACTCGAAGATTTCAGCCAGTTCGTCCTGACGCTGTACCGCCTCTCGCACGAGCTGCCGCTGGAGCGCTTCCAGGATGCGGCGCTGCAGCATCTGCGCCAGGCGCTGCCCTTCGACTCTTCGATGTGGGGCACGGCCACCAGCCGGCCCGACGGCATCGACATCCACACCATCCACCTGCACGAGCAGCCGCCCGAGATGCTGGCCAGCTACGAACAGATCAAGCACCTGGACACCGCCGCCGTGGCCGCTGGTCTGCAGCCGCGCACCACGCTGGCCTTCAACGCCCGCGACTGGTTCCACCACCGCGAACAGGCGCCGCTGCGCGAACACGGCCGCCGCTTCGAGCAGGCCAACTTCTTCATCAGCTCCGAGCACGACCCGCGCACGCGCTTCGTGCACTGGCTCACCCTGTTCCGGGCCGACGAACGCGCGCGCTGCTCCGGCGACGAGCAGCGCCTGCTGGCCGCGCTGTCGCCGCACGTGATGCAGGCCCTGGCCTTCAACCGCATCGCCCACCTCGACCGGCTGGAGGCCGCCCGCCGGCCGGCGCACGGCACGGCCATCGCCGACGCGCACGGCGTGATCTACCACGCCGACGCCGGCTTCGAGTCCGCGCTGCGCGCCGAATGGGCCAGCTGGAACGGCGGCGCCGCCCTGCCCCCCGCCCTGCTGGACCACCTGCGGCGCGGCCAGGCCCGCTACCTCGGCGCGCGCGCCGTGGTCTGGCACCGCGTGGAACAGGGCCTGCTGTTCCTGGGTGCGCGCCCGCGCTGCGCGGCCGACGACCTGTCGCCGCGCGAGCTGGTGATCGCGCGCCTGGTGGCCAAGGGCCACACCCACAAGGAGATCGCGCGCCTGCTGGAGCGCGCGCCCGCCACCATCCGCAACCAGATCCAGGGCATCTACGGCAAGCTGGGCGTGGGCAACATCGCCGGCCTGGTCGAGGCGCTGCGCCCGCTCGACTGAACGGGGGATCGCGCCGCCCCGACCGCGGCCCCGTACACTGCCCGGTTCCGCCCTGCCATGACCGCCTCCGCCTTCCGCGTGCTCAGCGTCATCCCGCCGATGACGCAGCTCAACACGCCCTACCCCTCCACCGCCTACCTCACGGGCTTCCTGCGCTCGCGCGGCATCGAGGCCGAACAGACCGATCTGGCCCTGGCCCTGGTACTGCGACTGTTCACGCCCGCCGGGCTGGACGCCATCCGCGAACGCGCCCTGGCCCTGCCCGAGCGGCGGCGCAGCGCCAGCGTGCACGCCTTCCTCGACGACTTCGCGCGCCACCGCCGCGCCATCGCGCCCACCATCGCCTTCCTGCAGGGGCGCGACAGCACGCTGGCACACCGCATCGCCGCGCGCGAGCTGCTGCCCGAAGGCCCGCGCTTCGCCGCGCTGGAGCAATACGGCCACCTCACGGGCGACGACGGCGAAGACGGCGGCGGCGACCCGCTGGGCTGGGCCTTCGGCGCCCTGGGCACGAACGACCGCGCGCGCCACATCGCCACCCTCTTCCTCGACGACCTGGCCGACGTGGTCCGCGACGCGGTGGATGAGCGCTTCGCCTTCGTGCGCTACGGGGAATCCCTGGCCAGCAGCCAGCCCACCTTCGAGCCCCTGGCCCAGGCCCTGGCCGCGCCGCCCACGCTGGTGGACGACCTGCTGCGCGAACTGGCCCTGAACGCGGTGGCGCGCGCGAACCCGCAGCTGGTGCTGCTCTCGGTGCCCTTCCCCGGCGCGGTCTATGGCGCGCTGCGCATCGCGCAGGCCATCAAGTCGCGCTGGCCGGCGCTGCCCATCGCGCTCGGCGGTGGCTACGTCAACACCGAACTGCGCGAGCTGAAGGAAGCGCGCCTGTTTCACTTCGTCGACTACGTCACCCTGGACGCGGGCGAACGCCCGCTGCTCGCGCTCATCGAGCACCTGCAGGGCCGGCGCAGCGCGCAGCGCCTGGTGCGCACCTTCCTGCGCGACGCCGGCAGCGGCACGGTGAAGTACCTCAACCTCGCCGAGCCCGACGTGCCCTTCGAGGACGTGGGCACGCCCACCTGGGACGGCCTGCCGCTGCACGACTACCTGAGCCTGCTCGACATGCTCAATCCCATGCACCGGCTCTGGAGCGACGGGCGCTGGAACAAGCTCACGGTGGCGCACGGCTGCTACTGGAAGAAGTGCAGCTTCTGCGACGTGGGGCTGGACTACATCGGCCGCTACGAGACCGCCGCCGCCAGCACGCTGGTCGACCGCATCGAACGCATCGTCGATGAAACCGGCCAGACCGGCTTTCACTTCGTCGACGAGGCCGCGCCGCCCAAGGCCCTGAAAGCCCTGGCCGAGGAACTGCTGCGCCGCGACCTGGCCATCAGCTGGTGGGGCAACATCCGCTTCGAAAAAACCTTCACGCCCCAGCTCTCGCAGCTGCTGGCCGACAGCGGCTGCATCGCCATGAGCGGCGGGCTGGAGGTGGCCAGCGACCGCCTGCTCGCGCTCATGAAGAAGGGCGTGACGGTGGACCAGGTGGCGCGCGTCACCAAGGGCTTCAGCGACGCCGGCATCCTGGTGCACGCCTACCTGATGTACGGCTTTCCCACGCAGACCGTGCAAGACACGGTGGACGCGCTGGAGTACGTGCGCCAGCTCTTCCTCAACGGCTGCATCCAGAGCGGCTTCTTCCACCGCTTCTCGTGCACCGTGCACTCCCCCGTGGGGCTGGACCCGAAGGCCTATGGCATCGAGCTGGTGCCCCTGCCACCGGTGAGCTTCGCGAAGAACGACATCGGTTTCATCGACCCCACCGGCGTGGACCACGACGCGCTGGGCATCGGCCTGCGCAAGGCGCTCTACAACTACATGCACGGCAGCGGACTGGACGAGGACGTGCGCGCCTGGTTCGAGCACCTGGCGCATCCGGTGCCACGGCCCACGGTGAAGAAGCAGCGCATCGCGCGGGCGCTGGCGCAGCGCGAGGCGGCCTGAACGGCCATCCCCCTACACTTTGCGCATGAGCCTCAAGATCACCGTCTATTCCAAGTCCGCCTGCCCGCAGTGCGAGTCCGCCAAGATGCTGCTGAAGTCCCGCGCCATGGACTTCGAGGAGATCAAGATCGACGACGAGGCCGAACGCCTCGCGTTCTATGAAAAGTGCGGTCCCTCGGTGCGCCAGATGCCGCAGATCTTCATCAATGACCAGCGCGTGGGCGGTCTGGCCGGCCTGCAGGCGGCGCTGGCGCAGCTGGGGCGTTGAAGGTGCCGTTCACGCGGTACGCGGCTGACTTGCTGCGGTTTTCAAAGCACACAGACTTGCGTGCGGATAGGCACGCTGGTTACCCTGCGGCCGCATGGACGCGTTGAACTGGCTGCCACCCGCCCTGCTGACCTGGCTGCCCTCGCTGGGCAGCATGCTGATCGGCGTGCTGCTCGCCAGCCTGGCCTTTCGCCTCGGCGAACGCGTGGTGCGCCGCGCCACGCGCGATGCGCCCGTCGCGGCCAGCGTGGCCAAGGCCATCCGCTCGCCCGCGAAATGGGGCCTGCCGCTGCTGCCCGTCAACGCCGTGCTGCAAGGCACACCGGCCGACGCGCCGGGCCTGGCCGGCGCGCAGCAGCTCTGCGCTCTGCTGCTGATCGGCGCCGTGACCTGGCTGGTGTCCAACGCGGTGCGCGGCGCGGCCCAGGGCGTCATCGCCGCCAACCCCACCAGCACGGCCGACAACCTGCACGCGCGCCGCGTCCAGACGCAGACGCGCGTGCTCGCGCGCACGCTGCAGGGCCTGGTGCTGCTGATCGGTCTGTCGCTCATGCTGATGACCTTCCCACAGGCGCGGCAGATCGGCACCAGCCTGCTGGCCTCTGCCGGCCTGGCGGGTCTGGTGGCGGGCTTCGCCGCGCGGCCGGTGCTGGGCAACCTGATCGCCGGCCTGCAGATCGGCCTGAGCCAGCCGATCCGCCTCGACGACGTGGTGATCGTCGAAGGCGAGTGGGGCGTGATCGAGGAGATCACCGGAACCTACGTGGTGGTGCGCATCTGGGACCAGCGCCGCCTGGTGGTGCCGCTGCAGTACTGGATCGAGAAGCCTTTCCAGAACTGGACACGCACCACATCCGATCTCATCGGCACCGTCTTCCTGTGGGTGGACTACCGCACGCCGCTGGCGCCGCTGCGCGAGGAGTTGCAGCGCATCTGCGAGGCCTCGCCCCACTGGGACAAGCGATTCAGCCTGTTGCAGGTGACGGAAGCCGGCGAGCGCGCCCTGCAATTGCGCTGCCTGGTGACGGCGGGCTCGGCCGGCGCGGCCTGGGACCTGCGCTGCGAGGTGCGCGAGAAGCTGGTCGACTTTCTTCAGCGGGCCTACCCGCAGTACCTGCCGCGCCTGCGCGCCGAGCTGGACATGGCGTCGGCGCCTTCGGCCGCGCCGGCGCAGGGCGGCGCGGCGCGCGAAGCGGCCCGCTGAGCCCCGCGCCGCCGCGCGATCACTCCGCCGGCCCGGCCGCGATCTGCCGCAGCGCCTGCTCGTAGGCCGCCGCCGGCTGGCCACCCGAGATCAGGTGGCGGTCGTTGACGATCACCGCCGGCACCGCGTGGATGCCGTGCGACAGGTAGAACTGCTCGCGCTCGCGCACGTCCTGCGCGAATTCGTCGCTGGCCAGGATGGCCTGGGCGCGCGCCCCGTCCAGCCCCGCCTCGCGCACGCAGGCCAGCAGCACCTCGTGGTGGCCCATGGCCTCGCTGCGCGTGTGGCAGGCGGCCATCAGCGCCTTCTTGAGCGCGTGCTGCTGGCCGGGCGCGCCCTCTTCGGCCGCCCAGTGCAGCAGGCGGTGGGCGTCGAAGGTGTTCCAGATGCGGCCCCGGCCCGCCGGGTTGAATGGGAAGCCCACCTCGGCGCCGCGCGCGGCGATGGTCCCGCGTATCTGCGCCTGCTGCTCGGGCGTGCTGCCGTACTTTTCCGTCAGGTGCTCGCCGATGTCCTGGCCCTCGGCACCCATCTGGGGGTTGAGCTCGAAGGGCTGGAAGGTGATGTCGGCCGCGACCTGGCCGTCGAGCCGTTTCAGGGCCTGCTCCAGCCCGCCCAGGCCGACGGCGCACCAGGGGCAGGAGACGTCGGAGACGAAATCGATCTTGAGGCGTGGGATGTTCATGGGTGGGATTGTCCCGCCCGGCGCTGCGAGACAATGCCGGCTTCCCCGCAATGACCCTGCCCGCAGGGCGTGATAGCCCCCAATCCCCTCCATGACCGACCGCTACGCCGTCATCGGCCACCCGATCTCGCACAGCAAGTCCCCGCAGATCCACGCCGCGTTTGCCCAGGCCACCGGGCAGGACATCGCCTACACCGCCATCGAGGCGCCGCTGGACGGCTTCGCGGCCACGGTGCGGGCCTTTCGCGAACAGGGCGGGCGCGGCGCCAATGTCACCCTGCCCTTCAAGCTGCAGGCCTGCGAACTGGCCACCGACCCGAGCGAGGCCGCGCGCCTGGCCGGCGCGGCCAATGCCCTGCGCTTCGAGCCGGGCGACCGCATCCGCGCCGAGAACTTCGACGGCGTCGGCCTGGTCAACGACATCCAGCGCAACCTGGGCCACGCGCTCAAGGGCCGGCGCGTGCTGCTGCTGGGCGCCGGCGGCGCCACGCGCGGCGCGCTGCTGCCCCTGGCGCAACAAGGCCCTGCCGCACTGGCTGTGGCCAACCGCACGGCCGACAAGGCGCACGCGCTGCGCGCCGATTTCGCCGCCCACGCCACGCTGCAGAGCGGCGGCTACGCGGACCTCGCGGGCGAGCGCTTCGATGTGGTGATCAACGCCACCTCGGCCGGCCTGTCCGGCGAGGCCCTGCCCCTGCCCGGTGGCCTGTTCGCGCCCGGCGCCCTCGCCTACGACATGGTCTACGGCAAGGGACTGACCCCGTTCCTGCGCCAGGCGCGCGAGGCCGGGGTGCATGCGCTGGCCGACGGCGTGGGCATGCTGGTGGAACAGGCGGCCGAGGCCTTCGCCTGGTGGCGCGGCGTGCGACCGGGCACGCGCGAGGTGATCGAGCGGCTGTCGGTGCCCCTGGTTTAAAGTCGGTCGGATCACAAGGAAAGCCCGTCCATGCCCGCCATCCTGCTGCTCAACGGCCCCAACCTGAACCTGCTCGGCACGCGCGAGCCCGCCACCTACGGCGCGGCCACGCTGGCCGACGTGGAGGCCCGCTGCCGCGCCACCGCAGAGCGCCTGGGCCACACGCTGGAGGCGCTGCAGAGCAACCACGAAGGCGCGCTGCTCGACGCCATCCACGCCGCCGGCCGGCGCTTCAAGGCCGGCGAACTGCTGGGCGTGGTGATGAACCCCGGCGCCTACACCCACACCTCCATCGCGCTGCACGACGCCATCGCCGGCGTCGCGCCGCTGCCGGTGATGGAGGTGCACATCTCCAACGTGCACGCGCGCGAGTCCTTCCGCCACCACTCCTACGTCTCGCCGGTGGCGGCGGGCATCGTGGTCGGTTTCGGCGTCGCGGGCTACGAACTCGCGATCGAAGGGCTGGTCCGCAAGGCCGCCGCCCGGTGAAAACCCGCCACTTCGCCCAGCTCGTCGGGCTGTCGGCGCTCTGGGGGGCTTCCTTCCTGTTCCTGCGCATCGCCACGCCGGCGCTCACGCCGCTGCCGCTGGCCGGCATCCGCGTGGCGCTGGCGCTGGTGGTGCTCACCATCGTCATGCGCGCGCTGGGCCAGCGCTGGCCCTGGAAGCACTGGCGCGAGCTGCTGGGGCTGGGCACGCTCACCGTGGTCCTGCCCTTCCTGCTCTATGCCTGGGCCGCGCTGTACCTGCCGGCCGGCTACAGCGCCCTGCTCAACACCACGGCCGTGCTGTTCGGCACCCTGGCCGCCGCCTGGCTGAAGGAAGACACGCTGACGCGCCACAAGCTCATCGGCTGCGCCCTGGGTTTCGTGGGCGTGGGACTCATCGTGCAACTGGGCCCGGTCCGGCTCGACGGCCCGACCATCCTGGCCGTGCTGGCCTGCATCGCCGCCTCGGCCGGCTACGGGGCCTCCACCCCGCTGATGAAGCGCGCCACCACGCGCATGGAGCCGCTGGCCATCGCGGCCGGCCTGCACGCCGGCGCGCTGGTGTTCCTGCTGCCCGGCGCGGCCTGGGCCTGGCCGCAGGCCACGTTCACGCCGGCCGCGCTCATGGCCGTGGGCGTGCTGGGCATCATCACCTCGGGGACCGCCTACTGGGTCCACCTGCGCATCCTGCGCCACGTCTCGCCGGTGGCGGCCATCAGCCCGGCCTTCATGATCCCGATCTTCGGCGTCACCTGGGGCCACCTTTTCCTGGGCGAGGAGCTCTCCAGCGGCCTGTTCATCGGCGGCGCGCTGGTGCTGGTGGCCACGGGCCTGGTGACGGGCTTCAACCCCTTGCGCCGCTGGCTCGCGTCAACGCCCGCACCTTGAGCGCGCAAGCGGCCGCCACCAGGCCGCAGAGCGCGCCCAGCCAGAACACGCTGGCCAGGCCGAAGCGGCTGGACACCAGGCCGCCCAGCAGGCCGCCCGTGACACCCGACAGGCCGTAGCCCAGCACCGCGTACAGCGCCTGCCCGCGCCCGCGCAGGCGGCCCGGGAAGTGCTCGCTGATCCAGGCGATGCAGACCGTGTGGTGCGCCGCGAAGGTGATGGCGTGCGCCAGCTGCGCCAGCGCCAGCAGCGGCCACACCGACGGCAGCCCGGCCGTGATCGCCATGCGCAGCGCGGTGAGCGCGCCACCCAGCACCAGCCAGCCCGGCAAGGACAGCGCGGGCATCCAGCGCCCCTGGGTGAGGAACCAGCCGATCTCCACCAGCACCGAGGCGGCCCAGAACGCGCCGATGGCCGACTTGGGGTAGCCCAGCGCGTCCAGGTGCAACGAGAAGAACACGTAGATGAACACATGCGCGAGCACGTGGAAGAACACCGCCGCGAAGAACCAGCGCATGCGCGGCTGGCGCAGCACGGGCCCGATCGGCTCGGCCCTGGCCTGGTGCGCGGCGGGCTCGCGCGCGTCGGGCAGCAGCCAGGTGCTGAGTGCCACGGCGGCCAGGCTGAGCGAGGTCCAGGCCGCGAAGCTGCCCATGCCGAAGGCCTGGAACCAGGCACCGGCCGCCAGCACCGTGACCAGGAAGCCCAGCGAACCCCAGACGCGCACGCGACCGTAGCGGCGCACGTCCAGCCGGCCATCGCGGCTCACCTGCTGGGCCAGCACGGCCTCGCTCATGGGCATCATGCCGCTGGTGTGGGTGAACATCAGCAGCAGCACCACGAACAGCAGCGGGCCGCTCAGTTCGAACCACAGGCCCAGCGAGCACAGCAGCGCCACGCCGGCGCCCACCCGCAGCAGGCGCACGCGCTCGCCGGTGTGGTCGCTCAGCCAGCCCCAGCCATAGGGCGCGAACAGGCGCGTGGCCGCCTGCACCGAGGTGAGCACGCTGATGGCCAGCAGGCCGAAACCCAGGTCCTTGAGCCAGAGCGGCAGGTAAGGATTGAAGAAACCGATGTGGGCGAAGTAGCTGCCCGACAGCGCGCAGAAGGCAAAGAGCCGGCCGCGCTCAGCCACGGGCGCGCGCGGCGATGTCCGGCGTGTCCGTGCGCACGTCGCCGCACTGCGCGCGGTGCAGCAGCGCGTGGTCCATGACGACCAGGGCCAGCAGGGCCTCGGCGATGGGGGTGGCGCGGATGCCCACGCAGGGGTCGTGGCGGCCCTTGGTGATGAGCTCGGTGCTCTTGCCCTCGATGTCGATGCTCTCGCGCGGCACCAGGATAGAGCTCGTGGGCTTGATGGCGATCTGCACCTCCAGGTCCTGTCCGGTGCTGATACCGCCCAACACGCCGCCGGCCTTGTTGGCCGCGAAGCCCTCGGGGGTGAGGCTGTCGCCGTGCGTGCTGCCGAAGTCGGCCACGCTGGCGAAGCCGGCGCCGATCTCCACACCCTTGACCGCGTTCAGGCCCATCAGGGCGTGCGCGATGTCGGCGTCGAGCCGGTCATACAGGGGCTCGCCCAGGCCCACGGGCATGCCGGTGGCCGTGACCCGCAGGCGCGCGCCGCAGGAGTCGCCGCGCTTGCGCAGGGCGTTCATGTAGTCCTCGATGGCCGAGACGTCGGCCACGGGGGCGAAGAAGGGGTTGTTCGGCACGTGCGCCCAGCCCTCGAAGGGGATGGCGAGTTCGCCCACCTGCACCATGCAGCCGCGGAAGCGGGTGCCGTATTGCTGCGCCAGCCACTTCTTGGCCACGGCGCCGGCGGCCACGGTGGGGGCGGTGAGGCGGGCCGAGGAGCGGCCGCCGCCGCGTGGGTCGCGGATGCCGAATTTCTGCCAGTAGGTGTAGTCGGCGTGGCCGGGGCGGAAGGTGCGCGCGATCTCGCTGTAGTCCTTGCTGCGCTGGTCGGTGTTGCGGATGAGCAGGCAGATGGGGGTGCCGGTGGTCTTGCCCTCGTACACGCCGCTGAGGATTTCCACCGCGTCGGGCTCGTTGCGCTGGGTGACGAACTTGCTGGTGCCGGGGCGGCGGCGGTCCAGGTCGCCCTGGATATCGGCCTCGGACAGGTCCATGCCGGGCGGGCAGCCGTCGATGACGCAGCCGATGGCCGGGCCGTGGGATTCGCCGAAGTTCGTGACCCGGAACAGGGTGCCTAGGGTGTTGCCGCTCATAGGCCGCCGATTATCGGCGAGGCCTTTGCCGGGCCGACAAGCGCCCGCGCACCTGTCAGTCGGCGCCGGCCAGCCACCATCCATGCAGCGCCTCGATGTCGCCGGAGCACAGCATCGGCATCGCGTCGCGGATGCGCTCGATGGGCCAGTCCCACCAGCGCATCTCCAGCAGCAATGCGATGCGTTCGTCGCTGAAGCGCTTGCGGATCGTGCGCGCGGGGTTGCCGCCGACGATGGCGTAAGGCTCGACGTCCCGCGTCACCACGGCGCGGCTGGCGATCACCGCACCGTCGCCGATGGTCACGCCCGCCATCACGATCGCTTCGGCGCCCATCCAAACATCGTTGCCTACCACGGTGTCCCCTGCGGGCTGCCACGCGTCCAGCGCCTGGGCGAAGGCCGGTTCTTCCTTCATGTAGAAGAAAGGAAACGAGGAGACCCAGTCGTACCGGTGTCCCTGGTTGCCCGCCATCACGAACGACACGCCGGTGCCGATCGAGCAGAAGCTGCCGATGCGCAGGCGATCGGCCGCGCCACCGGGCTCGGGCGAGAGATAGCGGGCGCAGTCGTCGAACGATCTGCCGTGGTAGTAGCCTGAGTAATAGCTGTAGCGGCCGACTTCGATGTTCGGGTTGGCCACCTGCTCCGAGAGGAGCTTGCCTTTGAAGGGACTGTCAAAGAAGTTGTCGTGCATGAGCCGCCATCCTATTCGACGCAAAGCGGTCCATCCGTGGGGCCGCGACGCGCCTACTGCGCCAGGGCTTTTCCGCTCGCGCATCGGCCCATGGCCGAGGGCTGGGGCTGTGGCGCCAGGGCTGCGCGCTGCGCCACGCACACCAGGTCCAGCGCCAGCTCGCAGGCGATGACGCACGACAACACCACCGGCCCGGCGATGCCGGCTCCGTGGTGTCCCGGGACGGGTGGCGGTGGGCGATCAGCGCGCGACGCGCAGCTGCGGCGGCGGGTCCGCGGGCGTCTCTTCCTCGGGCCAGTCGCGGATATAGGCCTTGAGCATCTTGTTCTCGAAGTTCTGGCTGTCCACCACGGCCTTGGCCACGTCGTAGAAGCTGATGACGCCCATGAGCATGCGGGCCTCCATCACCGGCATGTAGCGCGTGTGCTTCTCCAGCATCATGGGGCGCACGGCTTCCAGCTCGGTCTCGGGGGTGCAGGTCATGGGGTGGTCGTCCATGACGCTGCGCACGATCTTGCCGCCCAGCTGGCCGCCGTTGGCCGCCAGCGTCTCGATCAGCTCGCGGAAGGTCAGCATGCCCACCAGTTCGCCATGCTCCATCACGGCCAGCGAACCGATGTCGAACTGCGCCATGGTCTGCACGGCCACGTCGAGTCGCTCGTCGGGCGAGACGGTGTAGAGCGTGCCGCCCTTGACGCGCAGGATGTCGCTGACTTTCATGGTGGGTCTCCTCTGGGGGGGTGTCGCTTCCGCTCTGAGCGGGTGGGTCAATATAGCCCACAATCCCCCAGAAATCACAGAGGAGACCGTCCCCATGGCAGGCCACGCCGACCCCGGCTTCGACACGCTCGCGCTGCACGCGGGCGCCGCGCCCGACCCCGCCACCGGCGCGCGCGCCGTGCCCATCCACCTCACCACCTCGTTCGTTTTCGAGTCGAGCGACCACGCCGCCGCCCTGTTCAACCTGGAACGCGCGGGCCACGTCTACAGCCGCCTGAGCAACCCCACCAACGCGGTGTTCGAGCAACGCATGGCCGCGCTGGAAGGCGGCATCGGCGCCATCGCCACCGCCAGCGGCCAGGCCGCGCTGCACCTGGCGGTGGCCACGCTCATGGGCGCGGGCTCGCACATCGTGGCCAGCACGGCGCTGTATGGCGGCAGCCAGAACCTGCTGCACTACACCATGCGCCGCTTCGGCATCGACACCACCTTCGTCAAGCCCGGCGACATCGACGGCTGGCGCGCCGCCATCCGGCCCAACACCCGCCTGCTCTTCGGCGAAACCGTGGGCAACCCGGGCCTGGACGTGCTGGACATGCCCACCGTGGCGCAGATCGCACACGAGGCGCGCGTGCCCTTGCTGGTGGATTCAACCCTGACAACCCCTTACCTGGTCAAGCCGCTGGAGCTGGGCGCGGATCTGGTCTACCACTCGGCCACCAAGTTCCTCAGCGGCCATGGCACGGTCATCGGCGGGGTGCTGATCGACGGCGGCGGTTTCGACTGGGACGCCGCCGGCCACTTCCCCGAGTTCAGCGCGCCCTACGACGGCTTCCACAACATGGTGTTCACCGAGGAGTCGACGGTGGGCGCCTTCCTGCTGCGCGCGCGCCGCGAGGGCCTGCGCGACTTCGGCGCCTGCATGAGCCCGCACACGGCCTGGCTGATCCTGCAGGGCATCGAAACCCTGTCGCTGCGCATGGAGCGCCACCTGGGCAACACCGAGAAGGTGGTGCAGTTCCTGGCCAGCCACCCGCTGGTGGGCCGCGTGGGCCACCCGCTGATCGAGTCGCACCCCAGCCACGCGCTGGCCAACAAGCTGCTGCGCTTCGGCGCGCGCGGCGCGGGTTCGGTGTTCAGCTTCGACATCAAGGGCTCGCGCGCCCAGGGGCGCGCTTTCATCGAGGCGCTCAAGCTGTTCAGCCACCTGGCCAACGTGGGCGACTGCCGCTCCCTGGTGATCCACCCGGCCAGCACCACGCACTTCCGCATGAGCGACGAGGCCCTGGCGGGCGCAGGCATCGGCCCGGGCACCATCCGCCTGTCCATTGGCCTGGAAGACGCCGACGACCTGATCGACGACCTCAAGCGCGCGCTCAAGGCCGCCGAGAAAGCGGGGGCCTGACATGGAGCTCACCGTCAACGGCGCCAAGACCTACTGCTACACCGGCGGCAAGCCCTTCGACGCCGCCAAGCCCACCGTGGTCTTCATCCATGGCGTGCTGAACGACCACAGCGTCTGGATCCTGCAGAGCCGCTACCTGGCCCACCACGGCTTCAACGTGCTCGCCGTGGACCTGCCGGGCCACGCGCGCAGCGAGGGCGAGGCGCCGGCCAGCGTGGAGGCGGCGGCCGATTTCATCGCCGCGCTGCTCGACGCCGCCGGCGTGCAGAAGGCCGCGCTGGTGGGCCACAGCTGGGGCTCGCTGATCGCGCTGGAGGCCGCGGGTCGGCTCAAGGAGCGCATCACGCACGCCGTGCTGGTCGGCACGGCCTACCCGATGAAGGTCTCGCCGGCGCTGATCGAAGCCTCGCTGAACCAGCCGGAGAAGGCGCTGGCCATGATCAACGTCTTCAGCCGCAGCACCCTGGCCGCGCCGCCCTCGGCGCTGGGGCCGGGCACCTGGGTGTACGGCGCCAGCATGGCCCTGGGCCGGCGCGTGCTGCGCAGCAACCCGAGGGTGAATGTGTTCCACCGCGGCTTCGTGGCCTGCGACACCTACGCCCACGGCGAGGCCGCGGTGAAGGCCCTCACCTGCCCCGTGCTGTTCCTGCTCGGCGCGCAGGACCAGATGACCCAGGCCAAAGCCGCGAAGCCGCTGATCGACGCCGCCCAGGCGGCCGGCAAAACCGTGAAGGTGGTCACCCTGCCCGTGGGACACCACCAGATGACCGAGACCCCCGACGCCACGCTGTTCGCGATCCGCGACTTCCTCCAGGCATGACGATCTCCGCCGACCACATCACCCCGCCGATGGGCGACACGCGCGCGCGGGCCATCGCACAGGCTTTCGACCTGCGCGCCCTGCCGCCCGACTTCTTCACCAACCCCTACCCGGTGTACCGCGCGCTGCGCGAGCAGGACCCGGTGCGACGCATGCCCGACGGCTCGGTTTTCCTCACGCGCTGGGCCGACCTGGCGGCCGTCTACCGCGACGCCGCCTCGTTCAGCTCCGACAAGCACGTGGAGTTCGCGCCCAAGTACGGCCTGGGCACGCCGCTGTTCGAGCACCACACCACCAGCCTGGTGTTCAACGACCCACCGCTGCACACGCGCGTGCGCCGCCTGATCATGGGCGCGCTCACGCGCCGCGCCATCGCCGACATGGAGGCCGGTCTCGTCGAGCTGGTGGACCGCCTGCTCGATGGCATCGCCGTGCACGAGGGCGGCGACCTGATCGAGGACTTCGCGTCCGCCATTCCGGTGGAAATCATCGGCAACCTGCTGGGCGTGCCTCACACCGAGCGCGGGCCCTTGCGCGACTGGTCGCTGGCCATCCTCGGTGCCCTGGAGCCCACCATCACGCCCGCCCAGGCCGAGCGGGGCCACCGCGCCGTGACCGAGATGTGCGACTACCTGCGCACCCTGGTGGCCGCTCGCCGCCAGGCCCCCGGCGACCCGGAGCGCGACGTGCTCACGCGCCTGATCCAGGGCGAGTCCGACGGCGAACAGCTCAGCGAGGTGGAGTTGCTGCAGAACTGCATCTTCCTGCTCAACGCCGGCCACGAAACCACCACCAACCTGATCGGCAACGCCCTGGTGGCGCTGCAGGAGCACCCGGCGGTGCGCCAGCAGCTGCTGGGGCGCCTGGGCGGCGCGGACGAGGTGGCCGTGCTGGACCGCGCGGTGGACGAGTTCCTGCGCTACGAATCGTCGAACCAGCTCGGCAACCGCCGCGCGGTGAAGGACGTGAGCATCGGCGGCGTGGACCTGCCCGCGGGCACGCTGGTCACGCTGTGCATCGGCGCGGCCAACCGCGACCCGGCGCAGTTCGCTGACCCCGAAGCGCTGGACGTCTTGCGCGAGCCCAACAAGCACTTGGCCTTCGGCTTCGGCATCCACCAGTGCGCCGGCCTGAGCCTGGCGCGGCTGGAGGGCCGCATCGCCATCGGGCGCTTCCTGCACCGCTTCCCGAACTACCGGCTCACGGCTGCGCCCACGCGCGGCGGACGGGCGCGCTTTCGGGGGTTTCTGGCGGCGCCGTTCGCGGTGGGCTGACGCACGCCGCGCCTCAGCGCAGCGCCATCGCCTCCGGCAGGGCCTCGGCCACCGTCATCCCCGCCCAGCGGCTTTGCTCCCACAGCCGCGCCGTGGGACCCTGGCGCGCCAGCAGCAGACGCTCCATCAAGGGGCCCAGCGCCGTGTGGTCGGGGTCGATGAGCAGCACGTAGCGCTCGCCCTCCTCGTCCAGCCGGCCCAGCCAGTCGAGCGCGACCAGCGCCGCCACGGGCTCCTCCAGCTGCAGCGCCTCCACGCGCAGGGAGGCGGCCAGCGCCTCCAGGCTTTGGCCGCGCGGCACCTCGGCGCGCGCGGCGCTGAGCTGCGCCAGCACCTCCAGCGCGAGCTGGAAGTTCCAGCCCGGCGAATCGCCGCGCCGCGCCACGCCACGCAGCAGGCTCGGCAGGTAGGCCGCGATCACCGCGCCCAGCAGCACGATCACCCAGGCCAGGTAGATCCACACCAGCAGGATGGGCGCCGTGGCGAAGGTGCCGTACAGCACCGAAAAGGTCGGCACCTGCTTCAGGTACCAGGCCAGCAGCTCCTTGGCCAGTTCCAGCGCCACCGCAGCGAAGAAGCCGCCCGCCAGCGCATGGCTCCAGCGCACGCGCGTGTTCGGCACGTAGCGGTACAGGGCCGCCAGGCCGCCGGTCACCAGCAGCAGCTGCAGCGAGTCGAGCAGGAAGCCCAGCGGGGCGGGCAGCGCCGCCGCGTGGCGCGCGCTGCCGATGGCGTAAGTGGTGGCCGCCGTGCTGGCCGTCAGCAGCAGCGGCCCCAGCGTGAGAACGGCCCAGTACACCAGGATGCGCTGCGTCACCGGGCGCGGCTGGCGCACGCGCCAGATGTCGTTGAGCTTGCGGTCGATGGTGAGAATGAGCGCCAGCGCCGTCACCAGCAGCGCCAGCGCGCCCGCGCCGCCCATCTGCGTGGCCTTGGCCGCGAACTGGTTCAGGTACATCAGCACCGGGCGCGCGATGCTCTCGGGCACCAGACTTTCCACCAGGTTGCGCTGCAGGTTGCGCTGCAGGCGATCGAACATGGGAAAGGCGCTGAAGATGGCCAGCGCCACCGTGAACAGCGGCACCAGCGAGATGGTGGTGGTGAAGGTCAGGCTGCTGGCGGTGATGCCCAGCCGGTCCTCTCGGAAGCGCTCGCGCAGGGTGATGGCCGTGGTGCGCCAGGGAAAACGCAGCGCGCCGTGCCAGGCGTCGCGCGCCAGTTCGCGCAGGGTGTCGAGGCGCTCGGACAGGGTCATGCCGGTATCATGCCAGCCTCGTTTTTCGCCCCGCCCGCATGCCTTCCATCGACTCCACCACGGCTTCGCGCGTGGCCTTCACCCGCCGCCTCGCGGTGGCCTGCCTCGTCGGCCTGATCGCGCTGGGCCTGGCCTGGGAACTGTGGCTCGCGCCGCTGCGCGAAGGCGGCTCCTGGTGGGCGCTGAAGGTGCTGCCACTGACCCTGCCGCTGGCCGGCCTGCTCAAGAACCGCATGTACACGTACCGCTGGCTCAGCCTGCTGGTCTGGCTGTACTTCACCGAAGGCGTGGTGCGCGCCACCAGCGGCGAAAGCGCCCTGTCCACGGCCCTGGCCGCCGGGCAGACCCTGCTGTGCCTGCTGCTCTTCGTGGCCTGCGCGCTGCACGTGCGCATCCGCCTGCGCGCCGCCGGTCCCGAAGCCGTGGCGGCCGACGTGGCCGCCGCCAACGAGGCCGCCGAGCGCGCGGCCGGCAAGCCATGAGCGGCGCCTTGCTGGCCACCCTGCGCGAGGTGGTGGGCGCCGCGCATGTGCTCACGCGCGACACCCACGACCTGAGCGCCTACGAACGCGACTGGCGACAGCGCGCGCACGGCCACGCCCTGGGGGTGGTGCGCCCCGGCTCCACCGCCGAGGTGGCCGCCGTGGTCCGCGCCTGCGCCGCGCACGGCGCCAGCCTGGTGCCCCAGGGCGGCAACACCGGCCTGGTGGTGGGCTCGGTGCCCGACGGCAGCGGCACCCAGGTGGTGCTGAGCCTGCAGCGCATGAACGCCGTGCGCGCCATCGACCGCGCCAATCTCACCATGACCGTGGAGGCCGGCTGCGTGCTGCAGTCCGTGCAGCAGGCGGCCGAGGCCGAGGGCCTGCTGTTCCCGCTGAGCCTGGCGGCCGAGGGCAGCTGCACCATCGGTGGCAACCTCGCCACCAACGCCGGCGGCACCCAGGTGCTGCGCTACGGCAACGCGCGCGAGCTCTGCCTGGGCCTGGAGGTGGTGACGCCCGAGGGTGAGGTCTGGCATGGCCTCACCGGCCTGCGCAAGGACAACACCGGCTACGACCTGCGCGACCTGTTCGTGGGCAGCGAGGGCACGCTGGGCGTCATCACCGCGGCCACGCTCAAGCTCTTTCCGCCGCCCGCGGCCAGGCTCACGGCCTGGGCGGCCGTGCCCACGCTGCAGTCCGCCGTGGACCTGTTGGGCCTGGCGCAGCAGCGCCTGGCCGCCGGGCTCACCGGCTTCGAGGTGATGGGCCAGTTCGCGCTCTCGTTGGTCGACCGGCACATGCCGCCATTGCGCGTGCCGCTGTGGCGGCAGTCGCCGTACTGCGTGCTGCTGGAAAACAGCGACAGCGAGGGCGAGGACCACGCCCGCACCCAGTTCGAAGGCCTGCTGGAGGCCGCCATCGAGCGGGGCCTGGTGAGCGACGCCGTGGTGGCCGAGTCCATCGCCCAGGCGCGTGGCCTGTGGCACATCCGCGAGAGCATCCCGCTCGCGCAGGCGCAGGAAGGCCTGAACATCAAGCACGACATCAGCCTGCCGGTGTCGCGCATCCCCGCCTTCTGCGACGAGACCGACGCCCGGCTGGCGCGCGAGATCCCGGGTGTGCGCCTGGTCAACTTCGGCCACCTGGGCGACGGCAACCTTCACTACAACGTCCAGGCGCCGGCCGACGAAGATGCCAAAAAGTTCCTGCAGACACAGGAAACGCGGGTCAACCAACTGGTGTTCGACGCGGTGGCTCGCTACGATGGTTCGATCAGCGCCGAGCACGGCGTGGGCAGCCTCAAGGTGGAGCACCTGGCGCACTTCAAGGACCCGGTCGCGCTCGCGCTGATGCGCCGCATCAAGCAGGCCATCGACCCCCACAACCGCCTCAACCCCGGCCGAGTGATCCAGTGACACACCCTCGCCACGCGTCGCGCGCCCCCCTCGAGGGAGCGGTGCCCGCGGGCCGGCCCGACCGGCCCCGCGGCGCCTCGCGGCTCGCCCTGGGCGCGCTCGCCCTGGGCCTGCTCGCGGGCCCCGCGCAAGCGGCGGCCGACGCCAGCGAACGCCAGGCCTGGCGCGAGCAGGCCGTCGCGCTGGAACACGGCGAAGGCGTGGCGCGCGACATGGCGGCGGCCATGCGCCTGTACTGCCAGGCCGCGCTGGCCGGCGACGCGCCCTCGGCCTGGAACCTCGGCTGGATCCACGCCAACGGCCGCGGCGTCCCGCGCAACGACGGCCTGGCCGCCCACTGGTTCGCGCGCGCCGCCCTGCTGGGCGACGACAAGGCCGAGGCCATGTTCCAGCGCCTGGGCGTGCCCGCCGACAAGCCCGACTGCGTGCGCGAGGCCGAGGCGCGCGAGGCCCGCCTCGCCGCCGACCAGGCCGAGCAGCAGCGCCAGGCCGAGGAGAAGCAGGCCCTGTCCACCGCCTACCGCGCGCACGTGGACACGGCCGAGCAGCAGCGCATCATGAAGATCGTCTACAAGCTGGCGCCGCGCTACGGCCTGGAGCCCGGGCTGGTCTACGCGGTCATCCGCGCCGAATCCAACTTCAACGTCAACGCCGTCTCCGACAAGAACGCCCAGGGGCTGATGCAGCTGATCCCCGAGACGGCGGCGCGCTTCGCGGTCAGCAAGCCCTTCGACGCCGAGCAGAACATCCGCGGTGGCATGGCCTACCTGCGCTGGCTGCTGTCCTACTTCCGTGGCCAGGTGCCGCTGGCCGTGGCGGCCTACAACGCGGGCGAGGGCGCGGTGGACAAGTACGGCGGCGTGCCACCCTTCGCCGAAACGCGCGACTACGTCCGCCGCATCCAGCGCTTCTTCGCCATCACCGAGCACCCCTTCGACGCGCGGTTGACGGCGCCTTCGCCCCTGCTGCTGCAGCCGGTATCCGCGCAGCGCTGACGGGGGGGCACGGGCCGGTGCACAATGCCGGCGACCCGCGCCACCTCTCCCGCGCCATCCCCATGACAGCCCCCCGCCCCGCCCGCTCCCAATACGAAGACTTCATGCGCCACGTGTTCACCACGGGCGTGCCCAAGACCGATCGCACCGGCACCGGCACCGTCAGCGTGTTCGGGCACCAGATGCGCTTCGACCTGAAGGAAGGCTTCCCCCTGGTCACCACCAAGAAGGTCTTCACCAAGGCCATCATCGTGGAGCTGCTGTGGTTCCTGCGTGGCGACAGCAATGTGAAGTGGCTGCAGGAGCGCGGCTGCACCATCTGGGACGAATGGGCGCGCGAAGACGGCGACCTCGGCCCGGTGTACGGCGTGCAGTGGCGCAGCTGGCCCACGCCCGACGGCGGCCACATCGACCAGATCGCCGAGGTGGTCAAGCAGCTCAAGACCAACCCCGACTCGCGCCGCATCATCGTCAGCGCCTGGAACGTGGCCGACCTGAACAAGATGGCGCTGATGCCCTGCCACGCCTTCTTCCAGTTTTATGTGGCCGACGGCAAACTGAGCTGCCAGCTCTACCAGCGCAGCGCGGACATCTTCCTCGGCGTGCCGTTCAACATCGCCAGCTACGCCCTGCTCACGCACATGCTCGCGCAGCAGTGCGACCTGGAGGTGGGCGAGTTCATCTGGACGGGCGGCGACTGCCACATCTACAGCAACCACCGCGAGCAGGTGCAGGAACAGCTCTCGCGCGAGCCCTACCCCTACCCCACGCTGCGCATCAAGCGCCGCCCCGGCTCGATCTTCGACTACACGCTCGAGGACTTCGAGATCCTGGACTACCAGCACCACGCGGCCATCAAGGCGCCCGTCGCGGTCTGAACGCCATGCCGCGCCTCCACCTGATCTATGCCCGCGCCGCGAACGGCGTGATAGGCAAGGACAACGCCCTGCCCTGGCACCTGCCCGAGGACCTGGCGCACTTCAAGCGCCAGACCCTGGGCCACCCGGTGCTCATGGGCCGCAAGACCTGGGACTCGCTGCCGCCGCGCTTTCGGCCGCTGCCGGGGCGCCGCAATCTCGTGCTCACGCGCGATCCGTCGTGGCGGGCCGAGGGCGCCCTGCGGGTGGGCTCGATCGACGAAGCGCTGGCCCTGTGCGCCGATGCGTCCGAGGTCTGGGTGATCGGCGGCGCCGAGGTCTACCGCCAGGCCCTGCCACGCGCGCAGCGTGTGGAGGTGACCGAGATCGCGCGCGACTTCGAGGGTGATGCCTTCATGCCCGCGCTGGGCCCCGAGTGGCGCGAAACGGCGCGCGAGGCCCACACCGCCGCGAACGGCCTGCCCTTCGCCTTCGTCAGCCACGACCGTCCGACGGGTCGAGCCGATCCGCAACCGCAAGAACCATGAAGCTCGCCACCTGGAACATCAACTCCCTCGCCGTGCGTCTGCCCCAGGTGCTGGATTGGCTCGCCGCCAACCCCGTCGACGCCCTCGGCCTGCAAGAGCTCAAGCTGGTGGACGAGAAGTTCCCGTTCGATGCCTTGAAAGAGGCCGGTTACCACGCCGCGGCCTTCGGGCAGAAGACGTACAACGGGGTGGCGATCCTGAGCCGCACGCCGATCACGGATGTGGTGCGCAACATCCCGCAGCACACCGACGACCAATCGCGCGTGATCGCGGGGACCTTGGACACACCGGACGGGCCCCTGCGCCTGGTCAACTGCTACTTCGTCAACGGCCAGGCGCCCGGCACCGAGAAGTTCGCCTACAAGATGCGCTGGCTGGAGGCCCTGCACCGCTGGCTGCAGGAGGAGCTGAAGGTGCACCGCCGACTGGTGCTGCTCGGCGACTTCAACGTCGCCCCTGAAGACCGCGACTCCTACGACCCCGTGGGCTTGAAGGACACGATCCACCACACGGTGGAAGAACGCCAGCACTTCCAGGCCTTGCTCCAGTTGGGCTTGACGGACGCCTTCCGCCTGTTTGACCAGCCCGAGAAGAGCTACTCGTGGTGGGACTACCGCATGCTCGGCTTCCAGAAGAACCGGGGGCTGCGCATCGACCACATCCTCGTGAGCGAGGCCTTGCGCGGCCGCGTGATCGCCTGCCAGATCGACCGGCTGCCGCGGAAGAACCCGCAGCCCAGCGATCACGCGCCGGTGGTGCTCACGCTCGGCTGAACCGCCTCATGGGGTGGATCACTCCATCCCCAGTTCCTGGATCTTTCGCGTGATGGTGTTGCGGCCGATGCCCAGCTTGTGCGCGGCCTCGATGCGCCGCCCGCGGGTGTTCGCGAGCGCGGTCTGGATCAGCCGGGTCTCGAAGCGCCGCGTGAGCACGTCCCACACATCGGTGCGGCCATTCTCCAGCAAGGCCATGGCCTCGGCCTGAAGGCCGGCCTCCCAGGCGGCCGGCACGCTTTCCGCCGGCGGCGCGTCCACGGCAACGGAGGTGGCCTGGGGCGCCGGCGCCCCGGGCGCCGCCGTCGCGTACCCGCTCACGGCCACCGGCTCCACCGGCCGCGTGGCCGGCACCGGCGCGCTGGCCACCACACCCGACACCTCGGTCGCACCGACGGCATGGAGCACCTCGGGCGGCAGGTCCTTCACTTCGATCACCTGGGCCGGCGCCATCACGGTCAGCCAGTGGCAGACGTTCTCGAGCTGGCGCACGTTGCCGGGGAAGTCGAAGCCACCCAGCAGCTTGAGCGCTGACTCGGCGATGCGCTTGGGCTCCACGCCGAGCTGCTTGGCGCTTTGCTGCAGGAAGAAGCGCGTGAGCATCGGGATGTCTTCCCGGCGCTCGCGCAGCGCGGGCAGGCGCAAGCGGATGACGTTGAGGCGGTGGAACAGGTCCTCGCGGAACACGCCTTCCTTCACCCGTTGCTCGAGGTTCTGGTGCGTGGCGGCGATGACGCGCACGTTGGCGCGCACCGCGCTGTGCCCCCCCACGCGGTAGAAGTGTCCGTCGGACAGCACGCGCAGCAGGCGCGTCTGCAGGTCGAAAGGCATGTCGCCGATCTCGTCGAGGAACAGCGTGCCACCGTCGGCCTGCTCGAAGCGGCCGCGGCGCATGGTCTGCGCGCCGGTGAAGGCGCCGCGCTCGTGGCCGAACAGCTCGCTCTCCAGCAGATCCTTGGGAATGGCGGCGGTGTTGATCGCGACGAAGGGGCCGTTGGCGCGCGGCGAGTGCTTGTGCAGCGCGCGCGCCACCAGTTCCTTGCCCGAACCCGACTCGCCCGTGATCAGCACCGTGACCTGGCTCTGGCTGAGGCGGCCGATGGCGCGGAAGACGTCCTGCATGGCCGGGGCCTGGCCCAGCATCTCGGGTGCCGCGCTCAGCCGCTCCTCGGACACCTCCTCGCGCAGGCTTTCGTCCACCGCGCGGCGGATCAATTCGACCGCCTTGGTCAGGTCGAAGGGTTTGGGCAGGTACTCGAAGGCGCCGCCCTGGAAGGCCGCGACCGCGCTGTCGAGGTCGGAGAAGGCCGTCATGATGATGACGGGCAGCAGCGGGAAACGCGCCTTGACCTTCTCCAGCAGATCCAGGCCGGAGCCCCCCGGCATGCGGATGTCGCTCACCAGGATCTGCGGTCCGTCGGTGTCGCCCGGGTCGCTCAGGGCCTTGAGCACTTCTGGCGCGCTCGTGAAACTGCGGGTGGGCAGGTTCTCTCGGAGCAAAGCCTTCTCGAGAACGAAGCGGATGGACTGGTCGTCATCCACTATCCAGATCGGCTTCATGTATCGGTCGTCCCTTCAGTCGCGCAAGCGCGTGCGTGTCGAATCGGTCAGGGCAGCGGGATCAGGATCTTGAAATCCGTCTCCCCCGGCGCGCTCTCGCACTCGATCAGGCCATGGTGCTGCTGCACGAAGGTCTGCGCCAGCGTCAGCCCCAGGCCGGAGCCGCCCTCGCGTCCCGATACCAACGGGAAAAAGATGCGGTCCTTGATCGAGTCCGGCACACCGGGCCCGTTGTCGATGACATGCAATTCCAGTGCCAGCCGGTAGCGCTGCTTGCCAAAGGTGAGCTGGCGGCCCACGCGCGTGCGAAAGGTGATGCGCGCATCGCCCGCCTCGATGCGCTCGGCCAGCGCCTGGGCCGCGTTGTGCGCGATGTTGAGCACCGCCTGTATCAACTGCTCACGGTCGCCGCGGAATTCGGGGATGGAGGTGTCGTAGTCGCGCACCACCCGCAAGCCCCTGGGGAACTCGGCCAGGATGAGCGCGCGCACGCGCTCGCAGACCTCATGGATGTTGACGTCGCCCACCACATGCGGGCGGCGGTGCGGCGCCAGCAGCCGATCGACCAGCGATTGCAGGCGGTCGGCCTCGTGGACGATGACCTGGGTGTACTCGATCAGCTCCTTGGCCTGCAGCTCCATCTGCAGCAGCTGCGCCGCGCCGCGGATGCCACCCAGCGGGTTCTTGATCTCATGCGCCAGGTTGCGGATGAGCTCCTTGTTGGCCTGGGCCTGGTCGAGCAGGCGCGCCTCGCGCTCCTGGCGCGTCTGCTGCTCCAGCGGCAGCATTTCCACCACCACCTCGCCCGTGCCCTCGGTCTGGGCCACGACGACGTGCACGGACAGCGCGTCGTGGTTGAGGCGACGCAGGTGGGCGTCGTAGCGCAAGGCCGCGAACTCGTTGTCGCGCGCGCCCTTCAGGGCGTTGTCGAGCAGCACGGGTTCGGTGAAGCAGTCCTGCAGCTGCGCGCCGGTGATGCTGCGCCGGGACAGGCCCAGCGCGTCTTCCAGCACGGCATTGGCGAAGAGCACGCGGCCCTGGTGGTCCACCACCGCCACCAGGGTGGCCAGCAGATCGAGCGCCTGGAAGCGCGGGTGAGCGGCGGGCTCCTTGGGCGCCGCGCCGCGCCGGGCGACGAGGTGGATGAGGGAGGTGGCGTCGGGCGTTTTCAAGCCGCCCATTGTGCGGCAGAAGCCGCGGCGCCAGCGCCCTGCCCGCAGAGCTCAGTTGGCGGCGGGTCCCAGGCGCTGCAGTTCGCGTCGCAGGCCGGCCACGTCGCTCTCGGCGCGCGCGACGGCGGCCTTCAGTTCGGCCACCCGGTCAAGGTAGCGCTGGTAATTGCGGCTCTCGATGCCCTGTTTTTCGGGCTCCCCGTTGGCGTAGGCCTTCTGCGCCTCGGCGAGCCGTTCTTCGGCCCGCCGCAGCTCGGTCTCGAGAATGGCGCGGGCGTCCGCGTCGCGGGCACGCTGCGCGGCGTTGTCCACACGCGGCGCGCTGCCGCTGCCGCCACCGGCGCTGGGGTTGCGCGGCGCGGCGGCCGGGCTGGGGCGCGTGCCTTCGATGACGGTGACATTGCCCCCCTGCAGCGGCGTGCAGCCACGCTGCTTGGCCACGGCGGCGTTGTTGGTGTACTCGTTGCCGCAGCGGTAGATGGTGTCCTGCGCCATGGCCGGCGTGGCCAGCAAGGCCGCCAGGACCAGCGGCAGGCGGGGCATCGGACGGGACGGGACAACGGACACGGAACCTCCAGCAAGGGTGAGCGCGGGGCAGTATGACGCAATTGCCCGGCGAAAGTGCCGGGGGCGAACCCGCAGCGACGTGCGCCCAAGAAAAAGGGACGGCCGGAGCCGTCCCTTCTGCGAATGCGGGCCCGCTCGCGCGGGCCGGCCATCAGAGGCTGTAGTACATGTCGTACTCGACCGGGTGAGGCGCCATGCGAAAGCGCGTCACCTCGGCCATCTTGAGTTCGATGTAGGCGTCCAGCATGGAGTCGGTGAACACGCCACCCTTGGTCAGGAAGGCGCGGTCCTTGTCGAGGTACTCCAGGGCCTGGTCCAGGCTGTGGCACACGGTGGGGACCAGTTTGTCCTCCTCGGGCGGCAGGTGGTACAGGTCCTTGGTGGCGGCCTCGCCCGGGTGGATCTTGTTCTCCACGCCGTCCAGGCCGGCCATCATCAGTGCCGAGAAGCACAGGTAAGGGTTGGCCGAGGGATCGGGGAAACGCGCCTCGATGCGGCGGCCCTTGGGGTTCGCCACGTGCGGGATGCGGATGGAGGCCGAGCGGTTGCGCGAGCTGTAGGCCAGCTTCACCGGGGCTTCGAAGCCGGGCACCAGGCGCTTGTAGCTGTTGGTACCGGGGTTGGTGATCGCGTTGAGCGCGCGGGCGTGCTTGATGATGCCACCGATGTAGTACAGCGCGAAGTCGCTCAGGCCGGCGTAGCCGTCGCCAGCGAACAGGTTCTTGCCGTCCTTCCAGATGGACTGGTGCACGTGCATGCCCGAGCCGTTGTCACCGGCATAGGGCTTGGGCATGAAGGTGGCGGTCTTGCCGTAGGCGTTGGCCACGTTCCAGACCACGTACTTCAGGACCTGGGTCCAGTCGGCGCGCTCGACCAGCGTGCTGAACTTGGTGCCGATCTCGTTCTGACCGGCGCCCGCCACCTCGTGGTGGAACACCTCGACGGGGATGCCCAGGGATTCGAGGATCAGGGACATCTCGGCGCGCATGTCCTGCGTGCTGTCGACCGGGGGCACCGGGAAATAGCCGCCCTTGACGGTGGGGCGGTGGCCGCGGTTGCCGCCTTCCAGCTTGGCACCGCTGTTCCAGGGTGCTTCGTACTCTTCGATCTCGAACATCACGCGGCCGGGCTCGTTGCTCCAGCGCACGCCGTCGAAGATGAAGAACTCGGGTTCCGGTCCGAAGAAGGCGGTGTCGCCCAGCCCGGACGCCTTCAGGTAGGCCTCGGCGCGGCGGGCGATGGAGCGCGGGTCGCGGTCATAGGCCTTGCCGTCGCTGGGCTCGACCACGTCGCACTGCAGGAACAGGGTGGTCTCTTCGAAGAAGGGGTCGATGTTGGCGGTGTTCGGGTCGGGCATGAGCTGCATGTCCGAGGCCTCGATGCCCTTCCAGCCGGCGATGGACGAACCGTCGAAGGCGTGGCCCGAGGTGAACTTGTCCTCGTCGAAAGCCGAAATCGGCACGGTGACGTGCTGCTCCTTGCCGCGGGTGTCGGTGAAGCGGAAGTCGACGAATTTGACTTCGTTGTCCTTCACCATCTGCATCACGTCTGCGACGGTCTTGGCCATCAATTGCTCCTGTATCTGGAAGGGTGGGTTGAAAAGGTACTTCGGGGGCATGGCATGCAGTTTCCATGCCATGCGACGGCGCCCCCAGGTGCACACGCACCGCCTTGGCACCGGCTGGCCGCCGCATTTATCACCTTAGTGGTGCATTCATGCACCGTTTTGGAGATTTTCAAGGACGCACCAACTCGGGGCCCATTTCGGCCTTGCACGCGCGCAGGCCGGCCAGCAGCTCGGCAAAGGCGGGTTCGACGTCGGGCGCGGCGCCCTTGACGCCCAGCTCGATGTGGCGACCGTAGGTGGGGTGGTCCACGCTGGGCAGGCTGAACACCTTGACCGCGTGTGCGGCTTCGATCTGTTCCATCAGCGGGGTCAGCGCCGCTTCCATGGCCCCCATGACGATCACCGAGCGCTCGCGCCAGGCGCCTTGCCGGTGCAGGTGGCTGTAGCGTTGGTCGAGCACCCAGGCCAGCATGGGCCAGGCCATCACCGGGAAGCCGGGCACGAAGTGCACCTCGGCGCCGCCAGGGCCGCGGCAGCTGAAGCCGGGGATCTTGTTGTACGGGTTCGGAATGAGGCTGGCGCCCACGGGAAACACGCCCATGTTGTAGCGGTGCACGTTGTCCGGCCGCTCGGGCTCGAAGGGCACGCCCTGTTCGGCCGCCACGTCGCGCATGCGCTCTTCGATGAGCCGCGCCGCCTCGGGATGCAGCGCGAGCTCCACGCCCAGGGCCGCCGCCGCGCACTGGCGGGTGTGGTCGTCGGGCGTGGCGCCAATGCCGCCGCAGCAGAAAACCGGCTCGCGGCCCTCGAAGGCCGCCCGCAGCACGGCGGTGATGCGCGCGCGCTCGTCGCCCACCACCTGCGCCCAGGACAGCGCCAGCCCGCGCTCGGCGAGCAACTCGGCCACCTTGGGCAGGTGCTTGTCCTGCCGCTTGCCCGACAGGATCTCGTCGCCGACGATGATCAGACCGAAACCGGTGCTCATGGCGCGGGCGCGGTGGGCGGCAAGGGCAGCGGGTCGGGGCTGGGCGGCGGCGCTGGGGGCTCCAGCGTGGGCTCGACCGGTACCACCTCGACCGGCACGACGGCGCGCAGACGTTCCAGGGCGGTCAGCGCGTAGTGGGCGAACCACAGCGACGCGAACGCGAACACCAGCGTGTAGACCCAGATTGCCACCGGCACCAGCAGCGGCGCCAGGGCGATGAACATGGCACCCGAGGCCCACAGCAGGCTGGGCGCGGCGCCCAGGTAGCCGCAGAGCACCCCCATCAACAGCAGCGTGCCGCGGTGCTCGCGCATGATGCGCCGGCGCTCGTCGCCACTGGCGTGCGTGGCCAGGGCATCGAACGCGAACACGCGGTAGGTGAGCCAGCCCCAGATCAGCGGCGGCAGGATCAGCACCAGGGGCGGCACCAGCCACAGCGGCATGGACAGCACCAGCACCACCACCGCCAGCAGCGTGGAGCCCAGCGACCACAACACGCTCACGATGAACGAACCGCCGCGCCGTTTCTCCAGGTGAGCGAAGCGGCGCTGCCCCACCAGGTCGACCATCGCGGGCGTCATGAACATCGCCACCAGCAGCAGGCACAACAGCACGATCACCGGCGTGGCCAGCACCAACACGATGAGCGGCGCGAACACCGCTCGCAGCGATCCCATGCCCATGCGCTCCAGCCAGCCCAGGAAGGCCTGCACCAGGTCGAAGGCTTCGAACCAGGCCATGACGGAGGCCACCGCCCCATCCCAGAAGAAATAGCCCAGGGCGAACGACAAGGCCACCATGAGCACCAGAGGGAGGAAGGACAGCGCGATCACGCGCGGGTGCAGGCAGTAGGCCACCGCCCGCCAGAAGGCATCGAACATCGCTCGCATGGCGCGAAGAATACCCGCAAGCGCCGACCAACCGGCCGCTAGGATGTCGCCCATGGATCGCATCGACATTCACGGCGTGCGGCTGGAGGCCGCTCACATTCCTGGTCCATCCGGCCCCGCCCCCCTGGTGTTCTTGCACGAAGGCCTGGGCAGCGTCGCCATGTGGACCCAGCGCAACCTGTTTTGGCCCGAAGCGCTGTGCCGCGCCAGCGGGCGCGCCGGCTGGCTGTTCTCACGCCGCGGCTACGGCCAATCGGACCCGGTGGCCGACGTGCGCGGCACGCCGCGCCAGGACGGCTTCTGGCACATCGGCCGCCACGAGCCCGACTACATGCACCGCGAGGCCTTCGAGGTGCTGCCCCTGCTGCTGTCCCGACTGGGCCTGCGCGAACCGGTGCTCGTGGGCCATTCCGACGGGGCCACCATTGCCCTGCTGCACGCCAGCCGGTACCCGGTGGCAGGCTGCGTCGCCATCGCACCGCACGCCTTCGTCGAAGACGTGTCCATTCGGTCCATAGCCCAGGCGCGCGACCAGTACCTGGCCACGCACGACGACCCGCGCGGCCTTCGCCAGCGCCTGGCCCGTTACCACCGCGACGTGGACAACGCCTTCTGGCAGTGGAACGACATCTGGCTCAGCCCGGCCTTTCGCGACTTCGACATCCTGGGCGCCTGCGCGGACATCCGCGCCCCGCTGCTCCTGGTGCAGGGCGAGCAGGACGAATACGGCACGCTGCAACAGTTACATCGCGTGCGGGAACAAGTGCCCCACGCCGACGTCCTGATCCTTCAGGATTGCGGACACAGCCCGCACCGTGACAAACCACACGAACTCACCGAGGCACTTGAACACTGGTTCCGGTCTTCCATCACGGCCTGAGCGGGGATTCCTTTCTCTGAGGGAGGGAGCGCGCCCCATCCCACCCCACAATCGCCTCGCCCGCCCCGTTCCCACCCCGCGCCCCGCAGCCTGCAGACCACAGCCTGGCCGCCAAATCACCAAACAAATCACGAGCGGCCCGGCTTTGCCCCAAGGCGGATACCCGGCGCGTCCGGCACCTCTATACACTTTGATACATCTTGGTCGCCCCTGACCCCAACGCATGAGCATCTGGACCCACCCCTGGCTGATCGCCGCCCTCGTACCCGCCCTGCTGGCGGTGGGTGCGCTGGCGCATCGGGCCTGGGCGGAGCGCCAGGCGCGGCAGAAGCGCCGCCTGCCCAAGCATTGGCCGCTGACCGGGCGTCCGCTGGCCAACAGCGAGGAAGCCCGCGTCTGGCACTGGCTGGCGCGGGCCTTCTACGACCACCACGTCATGATCAAGCTGCCGGTGACGCGCTTCACCCTGCCCCGCCAACGCGAGGAAGGCATGGAGTGGTACCGGCTGCTGGGCGGTGTGTACTGCACCTTCACCGTCTGCAAGTCCGATGGCCGCGTCATCGGCTGCCTGGACGTGCCGGGTCCTGCGGGCATTCCCCGCAGCACGCGCGCGCTCAAGCATTCCCTGTTGAGCCAGATCGGCCTGCCGTACTGGGTGGTGCGCTCCAACAGCCTGCCCACGGTGGCCGAGATCCGCGCCGAGTTCCTGGGTGAATCCGAACTCAACCGCGCCATGCGCGAACGCGAGATGGAAGAGCGCGCCATCATCGCGGCCCAGACCAACCTGCGCAGCGCGCTCAACCGCCAGCGCAGCACGCGCTCGCACAGCGACTTCAACCCTTTGTCCAGCTGGCCCAACAGCGTGCCCGACGCGCGCAGCAGCGACTACCACTCGCAGTGGCAGGACAACAATTCCTTCCTGATGCCGCTGGACAGCCGCAAGGGCGATCTGCTCTGAACGGCCCGCGCGGCGCGCCGTTCAGCGCCCGCGCAAACCCTGCACTTCCTCTGGCGTGAGCCAGCGCCAATGGCCCGGGGCCATATCCGGCGGCAGGCTCAACGCGCCAATGGCCGAACGGTGCAGCGCCTCCACGCGGTTGCCCACCGCGGCCACCATGCGCTTGACCTGGTGGTACTTGCCCTCGGTGAGCACCAGCCGCAGGTGGTGAGCGTCCACCAAGGTCGCGCCGGCCGCCCGCACCGGCCGGGGATCGTCGTCGAGCACCACACCGTCGAGCAGCCGCTGACAGGCCGGGCCGTCCATGCCGTGGCGCAAGCTGACCTCGTACACCTTGGGCACGTGGTGGCGGGGCGAGGTGAGGCGGTGGATGAACGCGCCGTCGTCGGACAGCAGCAGCAGCCCCGTCGTGTCGTGGTCGAGCCGGCCGACGGCCTGCACCCCTGCGGCCGCGCCACCGCCGCGCTGGCGCAGCGGCGCGGGGAGCAGGGTATAGACGCTGGGGTGCGCGCCGGGACGCTGGGAACACTCAAAGCCAGCGGGCTTGTGCAGCGCCAGGTAGGCGCGCTCGTGCCAGGTCCAGGGCACCCCTTCCACCTCGAACGCGAAGCCCTGCGGCTCGAACAGCGCGTCGGGGTCCAGGCAAGGCTGCGGCGGCGAACCGACGCGCACGCGCCCCTGCTGCACCAGGCCGCGGCACACGCGACGGGTGCCGAAGCCCTGGGTGAAAAGCAACTCTTCCAAGCGTTTCATGGGCCGCGAGTCTACTGAGGCGACAGGCCACGACAATGGCGCCAGGCACTCCGCGCGAACTCGCTGCGCCTGGCCGGATCGGTGAGAGACCGCCGCCCCACCCTCGTCTGCCGCCTTTCCCCGTGACATCCCGTTTTTCACAAAAGCTCAAGGCCTGGCTGCCCACGCCCGAGACCATCCTTGGCAACCGCTGGCTGCGCTGGCTGGCGCCGTTCATGGCCCATCCCCGCCTGTGGCACCTGAGCCGCAAGGGCGTGGCCCTGGGCGTGGCGCTGGGCGTTTTCTTCGGCCTGCTGATCCCGATCGCCCAGATGCCCGTGGCGGCCACCCTGGCCGTGGTGCTGCGCGCCAACCTGCCGGTGGCCATGGCCAGCACCTTCGTCACCAACCCAGTCACTTTCGGGCCCGTGTACTACGTGGCCTACCGGCTCGGCAAGGCCGTGCTGGGCGAGGACGAAGCCGCTCAGCCGCCGGCCATGAGCGAAGAGCGCCTCGTGGAAGAGCTGACCGTCACGCCCGACCCGGTGGCCGAACGGCTGGGCCTGGTCGATCGGTTCAAGCGCTGGCTGGCGCAGATCGGCCAGGTCGGCAAACCGCTGTTCGTGGGGCTGGCGATCCTGGCCGTCGCTTGCGGCCTGCTGGCGTACGCCATCGCACATGCGGCGTGGCGCCTGCGCGTGCGCTGGGACAGGCGTCGGCGCTTGAAACAGCGCGGGCCCGCGGGCCCGCGGCCCACGGGCGGAAAGGGTGGTGGAGCTGGGGGGAATTGAACCCCCGTCCGCAAGCCTTCTTCGAGCAGTTCTACATGCGTAGCCGTCTGTTTTGGGTCTCGCCGGCCGGATCGCGCAGTGGCACGCTACCCGGTCGACCAGCAGCCTTGGATCTCATTCCACGCCAAGCTGCCCGGCGCGGAACCAGTCGATGTGAATGACCTCGCGGCTTCGGGCCTTGCGGCCCTCGGCGCAGCCCATCGACGAGCTGTTGCGAGGATCGGGGAGGTTAAGCCCCGAACGACTCTACTTAGGCCGCGAGGGCGAAAGCTTTGTCGTTTGCTGCTTCAGTATTGGCAGTTGGTTTGTTTCTGCGGATTTACGAGGTGACAGAACCTCGGCATGCCCTGCTGCGCGTCCGAACCCACGTCGAAACCGGTGCAGCCCCAGGAAGATGGGATTTTAGGGCAGTTCGATCAGATTCAAGACCTCGAGTGGTGCATCAATCTGCGCATCGGCGCCCCAGGCCTGGACGTCGGCGCCAGGGCCCAGGTAACCATAGCGGGCGGCCACCGTGCGCATGCCGGCGGCACGCCCGGCCTGGATGTCGCGCTCATCATCGCCCACGTAGACGCACCGCCCGGGATCGACCCCCAGGCGCCGAGCCGCCTCCAGCAGCGGCGCGGGATGGGGCTTGGCGTGCGGCGTGGTGTCGCCGCAGACGATGGCCCCCGCCGCGTCGAACAGGCGCAGCGACCGGGCAATGGGGTGGGTGAGGCGCTCGGCCTTGTTCGTCACGACACCCCAGCGCATGTCCGCGCCGCTCAAGGTCTCCAGCAGCGTTGACACGCCGTCGAAGGGCCTCGTGAGTTGCAGCATGCGCGCCTCATAGGCGTCCAGGAAGGCCAAGCGCAGGGCCGCGTACTCCGGGTGATCGGGCGCCATATCGAACGCCACGCGCAGCATGCCGCGCGCGCCCGCGCCGGCATGGGCACGGTACGAGCCGATCGGCAGCGGCGGCAAGCCGCGCGCCTCGCGCAGGCTCTCGGCCGCACCGCCGAGGTCGGGCGCGCTGTCGAGCAGAGTGCCGTCCAGATCGAACAGCACGGCCTGCAGGCCATTGAAGCGCTGACCCACCGCTCAGACCTTCCGTGTGCCGAACAGGTAGTTCACGCTGGTGTCGCCGCTAAGCCAGTAGCGCCGCGTGAGCGGGTTGTATTCCATGCCGCGCGTGTGCTCCAGCGCCAGTCCGGCGCCACGGCAATGGGCCGCGAGCTCGCTCGGCCGAATGAAGCGCGCGTATTCGTGCGTGCCCCGCGGCAGCAGGCCCAGCACGTACTCGGCCCCCAGGATGGCGAAAAGGAAGGCCTTGGGGTTGCGGTTGAGCGTCGAGAAAAACACGTGCCCGCCCGGCTTCACCAGCGCGGCGCAGGCGCGGACCACGGAGGACGGATCGGGCACGTGCTCCAGCATCTCCATGCACGTCACCACATCGAAGCTCTCCGGCCGCTCGCGCGCCAGTTCCTCGACGCTGATCTCCTGGTAGCGCACGCCGGACGTGCCCGCCTCCAGGGCATGGAGCTGGGCCACGCGCAAGGCCTTGGACGCCAGGTCAATGCCCAGCACGTCGGCGCCCAGCCGCGCCATGCCATCGGACAAGATGCCGCCGCCGCACCCCACATCGAGCACTTGCTGACCCTTCAATGGCGCAATTCCATCAATCCAGGCCATGCGCAGCGGATTGATCTGATGCAAGGGCCTGAATTCGCCATCGGGATCCCACCAGCGGTGGGCGAGGTCGGAAAATTTGGCCAGTTCGGCCGGATCGGCATTCGTTTGCGCAGTCATTGGGCAATTATCGAGAAGACAACAAAAAACCGCGCCGAAGCGCGGTTCTTTGAGAACGATCGAATCGATCAGTTCTTGCGGGTACCGACCACTTCGACTTCCACGCGGCGGTTCTTGGCGCGGCCTTCGCGGGTGGCGTTGTCGGCCACCGGCTGGGTCAGGCCCTTGCCCTCGGTGTAGATGCGGTTGCTTTCAATGCCTTTGCTCACCAGGTAAGCCTTCACGGCTTCGGCGCGGCGAACCGACAGGGTCTGGTTGTAGGCAGCCTTACCGGTCGAGTCGGTGTGGCCCACGGCGATCACGACCTCGAGGTTGATGCCTTTCACCTTGCCAGCCAGGTCGTCCAGCTTGGCTTTGCCCTCGGGCTTGAGCACGGCCTTGTCGAAATCGAAGAAGGCGTCGGCGGCGTAGGTCACCTTGGTGGCAGCGGGGGCCACGGGGGCGGCGGCGGGCGCGGGTTTCGGGGCCGGAGCGGCGGCGGGTGCAGGAGCCGGGGCCGGTGCGGGGGCCGGAGCGGCCGCCGGCACGATGGCGCCGTCGCAACCCTTGGCAGCGGTCGCGGGGGTCCAGGAGGCGTCACGCCAGCAGAGTTCGTTGGTGCCGTTTTTCCACACCAGCTCGCTGGTGCCATTGCGCCAGTTGTCGATGGTCTGGGCGCCAGCAGCCGTTGCCATGGCGGCGGTTGCAAACAGCATTGCCACTCGGTTGAGTTTCTTCATGGTTTTCCTCTAGGTAAGCCGCAGACGACCTGCGTGACGTATTTAGATATAGAGGCGCCTGGATGTGAGCACTCCAAAACGCTCGACTCATTGTGCCACAAGGACGATCGCGCCAATCCCGGGGCTCCAAGATCAGACAACGCCTACGAACCTGACGCGACATCCGTTGCCCAGGTACAACATGAAGGCCAAGGCAGGTGCCCGATTGGCGCCGATTAAAATCTTCCGTTGCCTTGCCGAGACCCAACACGCGCCCTTCTTCCATGACCTCATTCGCCAAAGAAACACTGCCCATCAGTCTGGAAGAGGAGATGCGCAGGAGCTACCTCGATTACGCCATGAGCGTGATCGTGGGCCGCGCCCTGCCAGACGCCCGCGACGGTCTCAAGCCGGTGCACCGGCGCGTGCTCTATGCGATGCACGAGCTCAACAACGACTGGAACCGGCCCTACAAAAAATCGGCCCGTATCGTCGGCGACGTGATCGGTAAGTACCACCCGCACGGCGACTCGGCGGTGTACGACACCATCGTGCGCATGGCCCAGGACTTCTCCCTGCGGCACATGCTGGTGGACGGTCAGGGCAACTTCGGCTCGGTCGATGGCGACAACGCCGCGGCCATGCGTTACACCGAGATCCGCCTGTCGAAGATCGCCCACGAGATGCTGGCCGACATCGACAAGGAGACCGTCGACTACGGCCCCAACTACGACGGCAGCGAGAAAGAGCCTCTGGTGCTGCCGACGCGCCTGCCCAACCTGCTGGTCAACGGCAGCGCCGGCATTGCCGTGGGCATGGCCACCAACATCCCGCCGCACAACCTCAACGAGGTGGTGGACGCCTGCCTGCACCTGCTGAAGAACCCCGAGGCCTCCATCGACGAACTCATGGAGATCATCCCGGCGCCCGACTTCCCCACCGCCGGCATCATCTATGGCGTGCAGGGCGTGAAGGACGGCTACCGCACCGGCCGCGGCCGCGTGGTGATGCGCGCCAAGTGCCACTTCGAGGACATCGACCGCGGCCAGCGCCAGGCCATCATCGTTGACGAGCTGCCCTACCAGGTCAACAAGAAGACGCTGCAGGAGCGCATGGCCGAGCTGGTGCACGAGAAAAAGATCGAGGGCATCAGCCACATCCAGGACGAGTCGGACAAATCCGGCATGCGCCTGGTGATCGAGCTCAAGCGCGGCGAGGTGCCCGAGGTTGTCCTGAACAACCTGTACAAGCAGACGCAGCTGCAGGACACCTTCGGCATCAACATGGTCGCGCTGGTGGATGGCCAGCCGCGCCTGTGCAACCTGAAGGACCTGGTCACGGTCTTCCTGGAGCACCGCCGCGAGGTGGTGACGCGGCGCACCATCTTCAACCTGCGCAAGGCGCGCGAGCGCGGCCACGTGCTCGAGGGCCTGGCCGTGGCCCTGGCCAACATCGACGAATTCATCCGCATCATCCGCGAGTCGCCCACGCCGCCGGTGGCCAAGGCCGAGCTGATGACCCGCAGCTGGGACAGCCAGCTGGTGCGCGAGATGCTCACGCGCGCCAGGGCCGATGGCGGCACCATCAATGCCGACGACTACCGACCCGAGGGCCTGGACCGCGGCTACGGCATGCAGGGCGACGGCCTGTATCGCCTGTCGGACACGCAGGCCCAGGAAATCCTCCAGATGCGCCTGCAGCGCCTAACCGGGCTGGAGCAGGACAAGATCGTCGCCGAGTACAAGGGCGTGATGGCCGAGATCGACGACCTGCTCGACATCCTGGCCCGGCCCGAGCGCGTTTCGATCATCATCAGTGAAGAACTGATCGCGGTGAAGCAGGAGTTCGGCCAGACCAAGCTGGGCGCGCGCCGCAGCGAGATCGAGCACAACGCCCAGGACCTGGCCACCGAGGACCTGATCACGCCGACCGACATGGTCGTCACGCTGAGCCACTCGGGCTACATCAAGAGCCAGCCGCTCAACGAGTACCGCTCGCAAAAGCGCGGCGGGCGCGGCAAGCAGGCCACGGCCACCAAGGAAGACGACTGGGTCGACCAGCTCTTCATCGCCAATACGCACGACTGGATCCTGTGCTTCTCCAACCGCGGCCGCCTGTACTGGCTCAAGGTCTGGGAAGTGCCCAGCGGCTCGCGCGGCTCGCGCGGCAAGCCCATCGTGAACATGTTCCCGCTGGCCGAGGGCGAGAAGATCAACGTGGTGCTGGCGCTCACCGGGGAGTTCCGCAGCTTCCCCGCCGACCACTACGTGTTCATGGCCACGGCGGGCGGCACGGTCAAGAAGACCGCGCTCGATGAATTCAGCAACCCGCGCAAGGCCGGCATCATCGCCGTCGACCTGGACGAAGGCGACTACCTCATCGGTGCTGCGCTCACCGACGGCCGCCACGACGTGATGCTGTTCTCCGACGGCGGCAAGGCTGTGCGCTTCGACGAGAACGACGTGCGCCCCATGGGCCGCAACGCGCGCGGCGTGCGCGGCATGATGCTAGAGGACGGCCAGAGCGTGATCGCCATGTTGGTGGCCGAGGACGAGACGCAGAGCGTGCTCACCGCCACCGTCAACGGCTACGGCAAACGCACGCCGATCGGCGAGTACACGCGCCATGGCCGGGGCACCAAAGGCATGATCGCCATCCAGCAGAGCGAGCGCAACGGCAAGGTCGTGGCCGCCACGCTGGTGCACACCGAGGACCAGATCATGCTGATCACCGACAAGGGCGTGCTGGTCCGCACGCGTGTCGCCGAGATCCGCGAAATGGGCCGCGCCACGCAAGGCGTGACGCTGATCTCGCTGGACGATGGCGACGAACTCTCCGGCCTGCAGCGCATCGTCGAAAACGACGCCAACGTTCCCGAGGGTGGTGAACCCGACAGCGGCGACGCCGCGCCGGCCGCGTGATGGCGCGGCCCTATAACTTCTCCGCTGGTCCGGCCGCGATGCCGGTCGAGGTGCTCGAGATCGCCGCACGCGAGATGCTCGACTGGCACGGTACCGGCATGGGCGTGATGGAAATGAGCCACCGCGGCAAGGCCTTCGGCGAAATCGCCGCCCAGGCCGAGGCCGACCTGCGCGAGCTGCTGGCCGTGCCCTCGCACTTCAAGATCCTGTTCATGCAGGGCGGCGGCCTGGCCGAGAACGCCATCGTGCCGATGAACCTGTCGCGCGGCGGCGTGGTCGACTTCGTGGTCACGGGCGGCTGGAGCCAGAACTCGCTGAAGGAGGCCGGGCGCTACGCGCAGACCCATCTGGCCGCGAGCAACGCCGACAGCCGCCACACCACCCTGCCCGCGCCGGCCAGCTGGCAACTCTCGCCCGACGCCCAGTACGTGCACATCTGCAGCAACGAAACCATCCATGGGGTGGAGTTCCAGGCGCTGCCCGACCTCAAGGCCCTGGGCAGCGACGCGCCGCTGGTGGTCGATTTCTCCTCGCATGTGGCCTCGCGCCCCGTGGACTGGTCGCGCGTCGGCCTGGCCTTTGGCGGCGCGCAGAAGAACCTGGGACCCGCCGGCCTCACGCTGGTGGTGGTGCGCGAGGACCTGCTCGGCCGCGCCCTACCCATCTGCCCCAGCGCCTTCAACTACAAGACCGTGGCGGACAACGCCTCGATGTACAACACCCCGCCCACCTACGCGATCTACATCGCGGGCCTGACCTTCCAGTGGCTCAAGCGCCAGGGCGGCGTGGCGGCCATGGAGGCGCGCAACATCGCCAAGGCCAGGCTGCTGTACGACTTCCTCGACCAGTCGCCCTTCTACGAAAACCGCGTCGCGCCCGACTGCCGCTCGCGCATGAACGTGCCCTTCTTCCTGAAGGACGAGTCGCGCAACGAGGCCTTCCTGGCCGGCGCGCAGGCGCGCGGCCTGCTGCAGCTCAAGGGGCACAAATCGGTCGGCGGCATGCGCGCCAGCCTCTACAACGCGATCCCCATCGAAGGCGTCCAGGCCCTGGTGGACTACCTGCGCGACTTCGAAAAGGAAATGGCCTGATCCGATGGCAGCTTCACCGCAACAATCCGAAGCCCTGGGCGAACTGCGCGTCCAGATCGACGCGATCGACCAGCAGCTGCTGACACTGCTGAACCAGCGCGCGCTGGTGGCCGAAAAGGTCGGCGAACTCAAGCGCCAGGAAGGCTCGCCCTTCTTCCGCCCGGACCGCGTGGCCCAGGTCATCGAGAAGATCCAGACCGCGAACCCCGGCCCGCTGCTCAACCAGCACGTGGGCGCCATCTGGCGCGAGATCATGTCGGCCTGCCTCGCGCTGGAGACGCCGCAGCGCGTGGCCGTGCTGGGTCCGCAGGGCACCTTCTGCGAGCAGGCGGCGATCGAGTTCTTCGGCAGCGCCGCCAACCTCATCCACTGCGCCAGCTTCGACGAAGTCTTCCACGCCACCGCTGCCGGCACGGCCCAGTTCGGCGTGGTCGGCGTCGAGAACACCACCGAAGGCGTGGTCGCGCGCTCGCTCGACCTGTTCCTGCGCTCGCCCGTGCACGTGGTGGGCGAGGTGAGCCTGCTGGTGCGCCACAACCTGCTGTGCCGCGAGGCCTCGCTCGAGGGCATCGAGGTCGTGATGGCCCACCCGCAGGCGCTCGCGCAGTGCCAGGGCTGGCTGTCGCAGCACCTGCCGAACGCCGAGCGCCGCGCCGTCTCCAGCAACGCCGAGGGCGCGCGCCTGGCCGCCGAGGACCCGCGCTTCGCCGCCCTGGCCAGCGAGCGCGCCGCTGCGCAGTTCGGCCTGCACATCGTCGCGCACGCGGTGCAGGACGAGGCCTACAACCGCACGCGCTTCGCCATCATCTGTCTGCCGCAGACCCTGGCCATGCCGCCCGCCAGCGGGCGCGACTGCACCAGCCTCGTGGTGTCGGTGCCCAACCGCCCCGGCGCCGTGCACGACCTGCTGGTGCCGCTCAAGCAGCACGGCGTGTCCATGACGCGCTTCGAGTCGCGCCCCGCCAAGTCCGGTCAATGGGAGTACTACTTCTACATCGATCTCGCCGGCCACCCCTCGCAGCCGCACGTCGCGGCGGCGCTCGACGAACTGCAACGCCTGTGCGCCTTCTACAAGGTGCTGGGCGCCTACCCGGTGACGGAATGATGTTTGAGCAACTCGGACTGATCGGCTGCGGCCTCATGGGCGGCTCCTTCGCGCTCGCGCTCAAGCGCGCTGGCCTGGTCAAGCGCGTGGTGGGCTACAGCAAGTCGCCGTCCACCACCGAACGAGCGCGCCAGCTCGGCGTGATCGACGTGGAAGCGCCGTCCGCGCTGCTCGCCGTCTCGGGCGCCGACCTGGTGCTGCTGGCGGTGCCGGTGGCCGCCACCGAGGCCACCTTCAAGGCCATCCGCCACCTGGTGCGCAACGACGTGCTCATCATGGACGTGGGCTCCACCAAGCGCGAGGTCATCGACGCCGCGCGCCGCGTGCTGCGCGAGCAGGTGGGCGTGTTCGTGCCGGCGCACCCCATCGCCGGCAAGGAACTGGCCGGCGTGGACCACGCCGACCCCGACCTCTACACCGGCCGCCAGGTCATCCTCACGCCCATCGAGCGCACCCTGCCCGCGCACCTGGACAAGGCCGAGAAGGTCTGGCGCGCCCTGGGCTGCCAGGTCAAGCGCATGACGCCCGAGGGGCACGACGCCGCCTATGCGGCCATCAGCCACCTGCCGCACCTGCTGGCCTTCGCGCTCATGAACGCCATCCAGAAACAGGACGAGGGCAAGGACTTCCTGGCCCTGGCGGGTCCCGGCTTCCGCGATTTCACGCGCATCGCGGCCAGCGACGCCGCCGTCTGGCGCGACATCCTGCTGTCCAACAAGGAAGAGCTGGTCTCGCAGTCGCGCCATTTCCTGCGCGCCCTGCAGGAGCTGGAGGCGGCGATCAAGAACAACGACCCCGACGCGCTCGAAACCCTGATCGACCAGGCCAGCGAAGCGCGCGCCGGCTGGCGCATGACGGCCGTCAAGCCCCAGGGCTGAGCCGCCGACCGCGCATGTTCGACATCCCCAGCCTCGACCTCCCTTCCCTCATCAGCGCCGGCGGCCGAGTGCGCCTGCCCGGCTCCAAGAGCATCTCCAACCGCGTGCTGCTGTTGGCAGCGCTCAGCGAAGGCCCCACCCTGGTCGAGGACCTGCTCGACTCCGACGACACGCGCGTGATGCTCGCGGCCCTGCGCCAGCTGGGCTGCGCCATCGAAGAGACCGGCCCCGCCAGCGTGCGCGTGCAGGGCCTGGGCGGGCGGCTGCCGGTGCGCGAGGCCGCCCTCTTCCTGGGCAATGCCGGGACCGCCATGCGCCCGCTGACGGCCGCGCTGTCGCTCCTGGCCGCGGCCCAGGGGGCGCGCTTCGAGTTGTCCGGCGTGCCGCGCATGCACGAGCGCCCCATCGGCGACCTGGTCGACGCCCTGCGCCAGCTCGGCTGCCCGGTGGCCTGCCTGCAGAACGAGGGCTACCCGCCGCTGCGCCTGGGCGACGGCACCATGCACCCGCTGCGCCTGGACGAGCCCATCCGCGTGCGCGGCGACGTCTCCAGCCAGTTCCTCACCGCCCTGCTGCTCGCGCTGCCGCTGGTGGCGCAGGAGCGGGACGCGGTGATCGAAGTCACCACCGAGCTCATTTCCAAGCCCTACATCGAGATCACACTCAAGCTGCTGCAGCGCTTCGGCGTGGACGTGCGGCGCGAGGGCTGGCAGCGCTTCACCATCCCGCGCGGCAGCCGCTACGCCTCACCGGGGCGCATCGCCGTCGAGGCCGACGCCTCCTCGGCCAGCTACTTCATCGCGCTGGGCGCGATCGCGCCCGCCACGCCGGGTACCGACGGCGTCGTGATCGAAGGCGTGGGCACGGACTCCATCCAGGGCGACATCCGCTTCATCGAGGCCGCGCGGCTCATGGGCGCCGAGGTCGAGGGCGACGGCAACCGCCTGCGCGTGCGCCGCGGCGCCTGGCCGCTCAAGGCCATCGACCTCGACTGCAACCACATCCCCGACGCGGCCATGACCCTGGCCGTGATGGCGTTGTACGCCGACGGCACCACCACGCTGCGCAACATCGCCAGCTGGCGCGTGAAGGAAACCGACCGCATCGCCGCCATGGCCATCGAAGGCCGCAAGCTCGGCGCCACCATTGAAGAAGGCGCAGACTTCATCCGCATCACGCCGCCCGCGGGCCCCGCCGCCGGGCCGCCCCAAGGCGGGGCAGCCCCCTCGGGGGGCAGCGAACCACACGCAGTGGGGAGCGTCGGGGCCCACGGATGGCGGCGGGCGAGCATCCACACCTACGACGACCACCGCGTCGCCATGTGCTTCTCGCTCGCGGCCTTCAACCCCGCGGGTCTGCCGGTGCGCATCGAAGACCCCAAGTGCGTGGGCAAAACCTTCCCCGACTACTTCGAAACCCTGTTCGGCGTCTGCCACACGCCGGCCGAGCGCATCCCCGTCATCTGCATCGACGGGCCCACCGCCTCCGGCAAGGGCACGCTGGCGGCCGAGCTGGCCTCGCGCCTGGGCTACCACCTGCTCGACTCCGGTGCCCTGTACCGCCTCGTGGGCCTGGCGGCCGAGCGTGAGGGCCTGTCCACCACCGAGGCCGACCTGCGCGAACCCGCCCACGCCGAGCGACTGGGTCGCCTGGCCGCCGGCCTGGACGTGCGCTTCACCCCCGGCAAGACCTGGCTGGAGGGCGAGGACGTCACCGAGGCCCTGCGCGCCGAACCCGCCGGCATGGCGGCCTCGCGCGTCTCGGCCGTGCCCCAGGTGCGCGCCGCCCTGGTCGACCTGCAGCTGCAGATGCGCCACCTGCCCGGGCTGGTGGCCGACGGCCGCGACATGGGCACCGTCATCTTCCCCGGCGCCCCGCTGAAGATCTACCTCACGGCCAGTGCCGAGCAGCGCGCCCAGCGCCGCCATAAGCAATTGATTTCAAAGGGAATACCGGCTATACTCGACGACCTTTTGGCCGATCTCAAGGCGCGCGACGCACGCGACATGAACCGCGCGCACGCTCCCCTGAAGCCGGCCGAAGACGCGGTGCTGCTGGACAACTCCGAACTGGACATCGAGCAATCGGTGCAATTCGTGTTGAATCGCTGGCACGGCCAACAGGCTTTCCCGGTCCGCTGAGCAAGCCACCCCCAGGCCCCGAAGACCCCGCCGGATGTTCCCCGTCCGCAGGTCCCAGGGATCGTCAACCAACCCGCCGTGTTCCACACGGCACAACGCTACGCCGCCCACCCGTCGTCACCCGCGCCGCCCCCTGCGGGCCTCCGTGCGCCGACACCAAGCGGTTTCAGGAAAACCCAATGTCTGAATCTTTTGCCGCCCTCTTTGAAGAGTCCCTCAAGCGCGCCGAAATGCGCGCGGGCGAAGTCATCACCGCCGAGGTCGTTCGCATCGAACACAACCACGTGGTGGTCAATGCCGGTCTGAAGTCGGAAGCCTACGTTCCGCTGTCCGAGTTCAAGAACGACCAAGGCGAACTCGAAGTGCAGGTCGGCGACTTCGTGTCCGTGGCCATCGACTCCGTCGAAAACGGCTTCGGCGACACGCTGCTGTCGCGCGACAAGGCCAAGCGCCTGGCCTCGTGGATGGCCCTGGAAAAGGCCCTGGAGTCGGGCGAATTCGTCACCGGCACCACCACCAGCAAGGTCAAGGGCGGCCTCAAGGTCATGGTCAACGGCATCAGCGCCTTCCTGCCGGGCTCGCTGGTCGACAGCCGTCCCACCAAGGACCTCACGCCCTACGAGAACAAGACCCTGGAATTCAAGGTCATCAAGCTCGACCGCAAGCGCAACAACGTGGTGCTGAGCCGCCGCGCCGTGGTGGAAGCCTCCATGGGCGAAGAGCGCGCCAAGCTGATGGAAACCCTGAAGGAAGGCGCCATCGTG